>Ga0325411_1006444_pt1 | contig 12882 bp, 11 predicted proteins | sample PopdelMetagenome_13_FD_206181 | JGI IMG/M metagenome (GOLD analysis project Ga0325411, IMG submission 206181) | Populus deltoides microbial communities from Bellville, Georgia, United States - Xylem-PdIQD-R4 | ecosystem: Host-associated > Plants > Phyllosphere > Stem > Wood/Secondary xylem... | reverse complement strand
GAACAAATTTTTGCAGTACAATCCAACCGGACACAGATATTAACAGGACCCTCGAAAGGGTTGGTCCAGCTATTGAGCTGATATTGCTCAAGCGGGTGTGGATAGCTTACTCCAAATGTAACAGGCGAAAGACCTGGCTTCAGTTTTATATAATTTTTGTAAATTCATTTAATTTGTTTTTTTTATTTTTAACTCGCATAAAAGATATAAATATATTTTTTTGAAATTAATTTTCAAATTAAATTAAATGTCTATTATAAAATTATGTTAAAATTTAGCTATGGATTCTAACTTGTATTATTTCCCTTTTTCAAAAATATTTTCTTTTCTTAAAATTCATTTCTTTTATTTTTCTTTATGTTGCTTTAAGTATTTTTTATATATATACTCCTAGTTATAACACAAAATATCTAAATGATCAGATTGGAAGGTGTTCCCTGGACGGTTAAGGTTGGATATCTCTCACAATGCAAGAACACTTGGCTAAGTTTATATGATTATATCCTCTGACAAATAACAAAGAGCCAAACAATCAGTATAGTTGTTAGGCTTTAATTCTATGAGGTCTGTCCTTGACGATGGCGATTCATCTTTATCGGAGTTCATCAGCCCCTCAGCGAAGCCAGCAACCTTTTGAAAATAGCACGCCTCGGTTTCGAAACGTGAAAGCGACTAACCGACTCCACCGAACTTTCTCCTCTCTTCTTTTCTCCTTCTAAAATATCAAAGGCGATCATCGCTTTATCAAATGATTCTCCACTTCCAATGGTGCTATCAGATTCTTCGGCGTCTCCTTTCCCTTAAAAATCAAATCAAACCCAATCCAATCACACCAACATCTTCCCTTCCTGTTCTTGTAATGATACTGAAATTGCCGGTAGATCTGATTAGAATTCAAATCTTAGATTACTGCATATTTCTTTAATTTTTTTATTCAGATTTCTAACTCTCTTTTCCTCTTCTTTTTTTGTATGAAAAGGTTGTTGCAGTGAAATAGACGATGGGGGCTGATGGTCTAGGAACTGTGTTTACACCATCATTGGAAGGAATGAAGCACGTCAAATCCGATCACGGAGAAATGCTCACTAAACCTTTCTTGGATGTCTGCAAATTGATTTTGCCTGTTATCGGTCCGTTCTACATCTCTTCTCTTCAGTATGGTGGTTGCCCACCGCATTACCAAACTAAAAGCTTTACGAGTCTGTTTGGCATTACTTAAAAAAAAATAAATAACTCCTGACAAAAATAAGTTTAGTTAGAAGTATATTATGCAAAAAAATGATTTACATCAACTCTTTTTACTCATAGAAAAATGATAAATATGTTTTTGTTAAAAAAAAATTTTGACATGTCATTTTGTAAGTCACGCCAAACGCCAAACGCCAAACGCCAAACGCCAAACGCCAAACGGACACTTGTTATTTCTTTTATGAGATTCTTTACTGTAATGATTTTATTTTATTTTATTAGTCTTCTGGATTATCATATCTTCTTGCATTATTCAACTACTACTAGATGCTTGGTTGCAAATTGAACTCCTGTAGTACTTCTGATGACAGATAAGTTTGGAGCTGCCATGACCCTTGTAAAATCTGATATCGGTACGGTAAGGGATTATTTCTTCCTATCTGCTTACTTGCTTATATTAGTTATGTTATCTGCATGTTTTTTTTATATATATATAACATTGCCTAAGATGGGCATTTGAGTACTGTGCAGATGATACATTGTATTTTCTTTATCACGTTTGGAATGTGATTTGGCTTTTTTTCCTCGTCTAATATTGACTCTAGGTTTTTACCTGTAGAGATTGGAAAACAAGTATTTGTCTGATCCGTCTAAATACAACCACTTATACACTATGATTCAAGAGGAGGTTGATGCTAAAACAGCCAAAGGATCTTCCAGTTGTACCAATTGTCTTCTTTGGCTAACCAGGTACATGCTGCAGAACCTTGGCAACATATTTTGTTTTGTATTTTAGCTTGTCATTTGCATGCCATTTTGGTATAATGGAGAGATTGTTTTTCTTTAATTTTCCAGTGTGAGAAATTTTGAGCATGTTGATCATTGCAAAGTTTGGTGCAAAAGAGTTATTGAGGATAAAGATATTTTGAGGCTTTATTTATCTTATTTTATTCAAACCATGTCACATCAGATTTTTTAATATGTCCCACTGGAACAGCCTCAGTGCATAGTTTTCAAGTCATGAAAGGCATGCAAGATAACAAGGAATAGGATAAAAGCAGATGATTTTAGGCATTGATTCTTCACTAGATAAGAATCTTGGCAAACTAGAAAAAAAAATCTTATTTACACTTTGTGACTGACAGTCATTGCCTGTCCTTTTAATATTAAGGAATTTACAATTTTATGCTCTAACGTGTTTTATCACTCTTGCATGTCCTTAGAGCAATGGATTTCCTTGTGGAACTGTTCCTGAATTTACTTGCACACCCAGATTGGACAATGTCACAAGCCTGTACAGATTCATATGGCAAGACACTGAAGAAATTTCATGGCTGGGTTGCTAGTTCATATTCCACTGTAATGTCTTTGATTTATTCGATTCAATCTAATTTTTTTCTTTATATTAGTGGAATTTGTATGCAATGTGTCTTGCTTCCCATTGAATCTCTGATTTAATTTGATGCTTTCAAATTATGTTTTTGAAAATTATTCCATTCACGTCCTTAGTTTTAGAAATTTTATGCATTCTTCCTGTAAATTTACTGCTTCCTTGTATTCTCTCATATCTTTAAACCTGGCTTCCTCCATTCTTCACTTTTTTTCCCTTCAGTTTTATGTATTTAAGTGCAAACTCACATGAAGTATGGTTGTATTGATGACAAGGATTTGATTAGAAAAAGGAATGGATTGCAGTAGCTATGCAAGGATACCTTAGTCCTCATACCGCAGAAGTTTAATCAATAAATGGGAATGTTATTTTACTCCCTCCAGCATTACTAGAATATTAACTATATGCTATACATCATAGCTAAGACTGGTGCTGAGTTATCTGAATGACTTTTTGAGACTTCTTGATGTATTTCACGCTGGATTACAGGTTGTCATGAAGCTTGTTCCAGACAGGAAGAAGTTCATGGAAGTAATTTCTGGCCCAGGCAATGTTTCTGCTGACATGGAGCAATTCTGCACAACCTTTCCTCCATTTCTTGAAGAGAATCACAAGTTCCTGGTAAGGTGTTTCCGTAACTTAATTGCATGGTCAGTGATACCCAATATCGTTATAACTTCTTAATCTAAGGATAGTATACTTCATATTTGACAATTAGGATCAAGGGGCCAAATTAAAATGCCAATAGTGAAATATGAAATGTCAACCAAATTTACTGTTTTTATTTTATTGTTCGACAGCCCAAATCTATGGCAGTGTCTGTTCCTTGCTTTTCCTGTTCGTGCCTAAGTTGTAAGCTACGGCATTACCAGTACAATAAGAAAGGATGGCAAGTGGAATCAACTATGCTAGATTCCATATGTGGTATGTACTCAGCATAAAGGAACCAAATACACTCTGAAACTTAGGAATTTTCGAGGTTTGAAGGAAGGGCCGGAAAGTCTAGTGGGCTAGTTGGAGATTTTTTGTTGTAGGAGCAGCATTGTTGTGTAATGTCACTTTATACTTGTTTTCTCACCAATTCTATTTTGTTGATGCAGGCTAGTGTTGGTCTGGATGATATGAAAACTTTATAATTGAGGAAATCCTTCTGATGACTGGCAGTGGTTTTGGTTACCTTTTCTCCCGTTGATTTAGCTTAAAAAACTTTAGACGTTAGAGCTACTTCAAATTATACAGCAATTTACTCTTCCATTCAACTCTTCTGTTCAACATGTGTTATAATAACTTCAATTTTTTTTATTTAGTCTTTGCTCTCTAGCGTTCTGTATGGTTTGGGAGCAGGTATTGCGCACTGAGGAAGGCAGTGTTGCCCACCCTTAAGCATAGGTGAACTAAGTTGCCATTCTGCTCCAGTCCAATGCATGTCATTTAACGCTTGGAACCCCCTGGGTTGCGACAGCAATTCTGATAGCGGTTTCTTTGTTTAGATACTAGAGCTGCATACAAGTGCTCTCTTAAGAAATCATATTTTCTTGCAGCTTCTCCTAAGACTACAAAAGTAGATGATAATGTTGTGAATAAACAGTATAATAACCTTAGAAGGGTATTTCTGCATATAAATTAAAACAAGAACATCCTAGAAGACAGCAACTGAAGTTACAAATTTAGAGCAGGGTGCTCTATAAACAAGGCTCCTCCTTGTTAAAATCACAAGTTTATTCATAAAATCATTCCATTTGATGAGTTATCATGTATTTAATATGTAAAATGTATTTAATATGTAAAATTAAACTAAAAACTCGAAAGCCGGTAAAATCATTCAATTTGATGAATTATCATGTCTTTAATGTGTAAAATTGAACTCAAAACTCGAAAACCGGTAAAATCATACTTGACTTGTGTAAAATAAATAAAATCAGATCGAGTTTACAAGCTTATAGGATCCACAAAAATAATATGTAAGATGAGTGGTTTTTTTGATTTTGTATGAATAATCAGTAGACCGGTTCTGGGTTTTCTAGAAACCAGTTATCCTGTTATTTTTATTTTTTTATTTTTTTATTTTTTTTTTCCTGATTCCTCTTGTATTGAAAAATTTTGTTTTTATTTTGAGACATTTTATTTTTTCATATCATTAACTTCTTTATTCATATTATCTATCATTTATTTCATTTATTTATTATAATGTTGTTGAATTTTTTTATAAGATTTTAATATAATTAAAATTTTCCATCTAGCGTAGTATTATATTTTTGGAATTTGCGATGGCAATATTACATTTAATTATAGTTTAAAATAACATCTAGATTCATCAAAAATTGATAACAATTCTCTCATTTAATTAAAAATTATTTCTTCAATTTCCATTTTTTTTTTATCTCTCCTCCTTTGTATGTATATCTTATTATCTTTTATTTATTAGGTAGTTACACTCCTGTCCTCCAATTTGAAAAAGAAATTTATTATTCATGAGCAGCAGGCCTCGTGTAATGATTTGTAATCCCATTATTGGGACCTCCACTTCGAATGCCAACCCAGTCATCTATTACCCGATAAAAAAGATGAATATCCGATGAGCCTCTGATGTGTCTGACCTGATTAGTTTGGTAAGTGTTCTAAAAAAGGTGTTCGTGATTTATTTTTTCTTAGTTTGTTTTGGATGCTGCTAAATTTGCGTGCTGATGTGTCATTAGAGAGGAGCAACAGAAGAAACCAAAAGTAAGAGCAGTTTTTCCTAACCGTTTTTCCCGCGCTTTTATGAAAAGACAGGTAACGAAAAACACCCAAAGTTAGATGGCTCTGCCTTTCTGGATATTTGGCCTTGAAAATAGGCTATCTACTGGTTTTGATTGACAGAGGACGGGAAAGGAAAACGCGTCCTTGAAACAAAGATGATGTGTTAGACTACAAAATTTGGAGATTTTCCAGTTCATAGTATCCCTCTTCTCTTCTTGATTGGAGACAAAGCCAACAACCAAGAACTTACATCCATTAGGGTTGAGGGATGGCATCTTGTTCATGGAACCAAGCTGTGTGTTCCTGGTCAGAGATTGTTTGATGGGCAATCACTGACATTGCAAGATCATGGCATTGTCTTGACTTCTTCGTTTTGTTTCTCCAAGGTGCGGTTTTCTCTATAGAATTTGCACATCCTTCGTTTCGATGGGAGTTTTCTTAATGTTTGTTCTTACTACCTTGATTGCTCCAAGTTGTCATGGGTTTGTTTTGTGATCCTTGGTGAGTTAATGGATTTGAATTTTCCATTAGTGATGATAATTGTTTTAGAATATATTAAATTATGGAAACAAATTTTACAGTGTTCAAACTTCAAACGAAGTTTTTTAGATGTGCATAATTTATTTTCGATTAGCAAGGATATTTTTCTTAAATTTTGGTGCATTTTGATGGAATATACTGGATATTGTGACAGGATAAGCGGAAAGATTTAAGAATTTTCTTCTGTCAGCTTTGCTGATACACACACACACTTGCTTTACTCCATTTTTCAAGTGCAGAAGCACCAATTCAACAAACGCATGACTTTGCAGGCGCGGCCAAATTAATTGCTTGGTTCGGCCAAAATGACAACCAAAGTGAAAGGTCTTTTGAGAGGTCTAAGATACATTTCACAAATATTTGGTACGTCTACTTTTTCACTCATAAAGAATATATTATTTCAGAACAAAAAATATTGAAGCTCAACGTTGCATTAATACTTATCAAGTATTCCAACAATAAACTTGGCGGATATAAGCAGTAGTAGTACTGTACTGTGCCTGTGGTCATCAATCTTTTCTCCGATTTTGCAGATGAAAAGGAACAAGAAATGCAAATTGGATTTCCTACAGATGTAAAGCATGTTGCTCACATTGGATGCGATGGTCCATCTGCAACAAACGCACCAAGCTGGGTATGCCAAAAAGTTTCCTTTCCTTTGCCTCTGAAGATCGTAGTTATCCATGAAAACGATTTAGGTTGCTTATGCTCCTATAGATAGGCACCCCCATTTCATGCTTCCTTTGGCTACACGCTGCCTAACATTATCAGCTTATGTCCCTTTTCCTCCTGTCATCAGTGAGTTTGAGAACAAAATATGCGAAAGGAAAAGAAATGAAAACCTTAAATTTTACATAGGTATTGTTCCTTGTCACTGCTCTAATAGACTTTCTGATGAGAAATAATTCCTTGCGTGTGCAGATGAATGAGTTTAACTCTCCTCCAGAACTTTTATGTTTGACTTCAAATTCTAAAGAAGAAGAGAAGAGCCTTTCAACAGATCCACCCGCAGAAGGTTTGCCTTTTTCTAATGATCATGGATCGGTGTTTTTATGGATTAAAATGTGTGCAGGGTTTTACCGGATCATCTATTCAGTTGGGAAAAAATGTAGTTTGCTGATGTTGCTTTGCTTTAATAGACACAATTCAGACTGAAAAGCCGAGGCATAGGTCAAGGCGCTCATCAGGCAGTGCTAGCTCACTTTTAAATTCCCCAGACCGAAGGAGCACCGACTCGTCTAGGAATTCCAGGCACCAAGCATCTAGCGGTACGGGTTCACCTTTAAATTCCCCCCGCGGCACTGATGCGCCAAAGAGTTATAGGCGTCACCGCTCTTCGAACAAGTCAATGGACTCTCCAAAAGGAGAATCATCAGGGACCAACCGAATCTCAAGACGGCAAAAGAACTCAAGTCTAGGAGCTGAATCGCCTACTCATGACCAGCCCTCCATCCCAAAACATTCTCGTGGAAGAAAGTCCAAAGGATCACCAGGCAGTGGGTCATCAAAATCAAAAGAGAAGAAGTCTTCAAAAGAAGCGGTTCCTTTCTCAGATCCTGGATCTGGGGTTTGTGAATCTATAAATGGAAGGAAGAACATTGCAAGCCAACTAAGCTCTGTTTTGGAAGCCTATGAAGAAGAGGGATGAAAGCAATGCAGTGATTTGTGTGTTAGAGATTTAATGTAATGTGTATTACAGTGTTAACTATACTTCAATTTGTCTTTAATTTGCTTTTTAGTTCTCTTCATGTACGTACATGTTTATCTTGCATAGCCAAAAGTCAAAAGCTTGTGCTTCAGCTTTTTGGTAGCCTTTTTTACCCCATATTTTATCAACGGATATGATGACCGGTCCAGAGCGGATTGACGACAGGAGTTTCTCCAGCATTGTTTTAAAATGTTCAAAAATATGACTGCTCCATCAATTTATTAAACAAATAATTAAATAACATGACTCTTTCTTTTCTTTTTTCTTTCTTACAAAAGTGGAAGGGGGTTTTCCTTGCAGTATTAGACTCGGTGATTTATGGCATCATGTTACTACTGATACAAACAAGACTCAGTCCAGTTCTTTTGTTTGTACAGCTTACACTTGTCTATAATAATGGCAATGTCAAAATTATTTATGGATGTTTGAGAGTACGATAGCGATAGCGATTATTTTTTGTTTAGAAATTGTATCAGAATATTTTTTAAAATAATAAATTATTTTTGATATTAACACATTAAAACGATCTGAAAACACCAAAAAATATTAATTTAAAGCAAAAATATAAAAATTTAATTTTTTTTAAAATCACTTTTGAAACATGGAAACAAAACTCAATTATGGACATGGGGTTCTAGCAATACAAGAAGGTGGTTGTTACTTTAAATTTCACTTTACAATAATTTTAATTTCGTTATCCTCTTTAAAGAGTTGGTTCCCTTGTCATTTGCAGGGAACTTGGGTGCATCTGCATTGTCAAATTTGCAGATTAAATGGAACTGGATAAGCAGAGGAGGGGCCCCCTCTCTATGCAGAGATTATCAGCCGTGCCTTGACCGCGTTGGAACAATCAGATTTGAAGATACAAATATTATGAAGAGACAAAAACGAAAGCAGCATAAACAAAGAAGAGGAAAGATTAACCAAACATACCCAGACAGATTGCCAAATTCATTTATCGACAAGCAAATTCACATTTAAAATCCAGAAAGAGTACATACGCATATATACTCAATGCATCAGATACACACCATGACTGCTAGCGCTTTCGAAGAGTGATGAAGGGAGTAGAGTTCAGGTGTGCAGCTAGTTTGGGAGATAAGTCAACCGCTTGTTGTGACAAGCAAGGCATTGGGGTCAGTGGTAGTTTATTTTCCACCGGCGTCAATGGAAGAGGGGTTGCTGAACTCTACTCCCTACAGATTAACCAAACATACCCAGACAGATTGCCAAATTCATTTATCGACAAGCAAATTCACATTTAAAATCCAGAAAGAGTACATACGCATATATACTCAATGCATCAGATACACACCATGACTGCTAGCGCTTTCGAAGAGTGATGAAGGGAGTAGAGTTCAGGTGTGCAGCTAGTTTGGGAGATAAGTCAACCGCTTGTTGTGACAAGCAAGGCATTGGGGTCAGTGGTAGTTTATTTTCCACCGGCGTCAATGGAAGAGGGGTTGCTGGGAGATGATTCGAACCTTGGGTTCCCTTGGCTGGTCGCAAGCAAGCCAAGTAGCCATAGGACTGGTTGTTGCAAATGGGGAGTTTGATGGCCTGTACCTTCGACTCTTTCTCTCTTGGAACTGGTGCTCCACCAGGATCCTGCACATGTAAATTTATAGCGTTTCCATAAAAAAAACAGCAGCAAGCAAGCAAACTCAAAGAGATTGGTTATCTATCTTGTTTTAAGGACTAGCTAAAGGAAGATAAAACCTTACCCCAAGCACAAGAAAAGTGAATGCTTGATTGTCTGCAGCAAGATAGATTTCAATCAGCTTCCGCAGGTCAGCAAGTGTCGCATCCTTCAAAACCTTAAGTGTAGTGATGAACTTCCCATTGTTTCCTTTAGAAGCTTCCCATTTCACATGCACTTCAATCTGTGAATCATTACTTCCTGTTAAAGGGTTGTAATTCTCCTTTGAAGCTATCATATCAGAAAGATTTTTCCTACATTCCATCACAGGCACATTTTTCTGTAGCGGTGGTGAGTTTTCCTTGTTTGAACTCTTGAGAGCATAATCCTCGCCATCAGTCAAAATTGGAGGTGTTTGGGAATCAGTATCTGCAACCCTCTTTTTTGCAGGTGGAGGAGTTCTGAATTGTTGACAAAGCTCTCTGTTGTTCCCACAAAGTGTAAATATGTTCTGGATTCTTAATAGTCTCGAAGAGGCTGGATCTTTCGAATTCTCATGCTCATTTACTGGCCCTGAAACTGAGTGCCTATCCTCTGACCCATCATTGAGTGCCTCAAACTTCAGGGGAGAAGACATCAAGGAGCCAGCACCAAAATTGATCACCGGACTGGACACATCAACAATCCTCTTCACCTCTATTACTTCTTTCTCCACTTCTTCATCTTCCACTTTGTGTTCCTCCTCTTCTACCTCTTCTTCCTCAAACACAGTGCTAAGACACACTTTATCACCATATGTTGGTGCAAATACTCCATGATCAACCACCTGATTCAAAGTACTTAAATGAGGATAACCAGACAAGCTTTGGATTCCAATGTTGCTAGATTGGTGAGCAGATGTGCCAACCAATTTCACATCACGAACAAACACATCTTGATCACCCATGTCTAAATCCATCGATTTCACCATCCCAGGGTCCTCATCAGCATAAACCCCCATCAATCTTCTGGCAAAGCCACTGCCATCAATGTCCCTAGGACCATTCACACCACTGTTTTCACCCTTTGAATGACTTAGCTCAAACTCAATTTCTTCCAAGCGCCTTCTCAGCATCTCAACTTCCTGCTGCTGTTGAAGTATCTTTTCTTCCATCCTCCTCCTCTCCAACTCAACAAACTCTTCAGCCATTCTTTGACACTCATCCAGCTTCTTTTCCAACTGAAGTTTCAGTTCTTCTGTACGCTCACTCACTTTTATGTTTATCTCCTCCTCACTTGCTGAAGACCCCTTCTCTTCAATAAGTGCTCTCAGTGCAGCAACTTCTTCTTCTTTCTTCATTAGCTGTTTGTGAGCTTCATTTCTCTCCTTTTCTCTAAGCTTGCTCTCCATTTGTAGTTTATAGATAAACTGGTCCATGGCTGCTATCCTTGATCCTAAGATGACAGCAGAAGAATCTCCAGCACCAACTTTATCCTTTATCGGTGTATGAGGGCCACGGACAATACATTTTGCCTTTGCTCCATATTCAAGCGTGCAGATTGTCTTGTGTATTTCTTTCGGGTCTGGACTTGCACACAGAATCATCAAAATTTTTGACTTGTCATCTTCAAAAGAATCCTGAAAAATAAGGAACAGAAAAACCTGATAAAGCAGAGTTCAAACAAGCTACACAAACTAACCTAGTTGTAATCAACATGAGTAGGGAGATTACTTGGAGCAGCATAGTCAACTTGCTATCTCTGAAAGGTACGTGAGAATCTCCATTAGCAATAGATTCAACCACTCTCTTCAATGCTATATTCCCTTGGTTGATCTTCGCTGTCTGTCATTTCAACAGAAGCACAAAATCAGTTTTCCTTTTCAATGCCAGCACGCAGAAAAGGGGGGCAAAATGGATCCCAAAATTTTACCTGCATTTTAGCTTCAAAACCACTTTGGCCTGCTTGGTCAATATTTTCTGACCCTGCCATATCCACAAGCATAAGCCGGCCACCTACTGTGGGAACATCAAGGATTATCTGTGCAAACAAGCCATTGAAAAGGCAGATCAATCTCAGTCAACAACAATAATTGCAGTAGTTTCACTTTTTGATCCAAGTCTGTTCTAAATGAGTCATACCATGCAATGACTCCTTGAACTTCGTTCATTGCAAAGCGTGCTCTTAATTATCCTTCGCTTCTCAACTTTCTGGATCTCTTTTGAAATCTTCCCAGCTTCATTTCCAGAAATAAAAGTCGCGTTTTTTGCCTTCTTTCCCATTACTTCAAGTCTTACCTGCAAATTATGATGACAACCTCTTAATCCACTATAACATCTTGTCCACCGAGAACTGACATGGCATGGCGAACCCATAAAATGTCCTCATGGGAAATAAAAAAATGCATCCAGGCAAATCATCAACGGAGAGATAAGCTAAGAAAATTGTTCATATTAAAATTTCATATACAACAAAAAATACAAGCACAAGAGAAGATTATATAACAGTTTAGCTGTCACAGGTACATATGCATTATTAGAACTAACAACTCCTGACTTATTCTGGTACCATAACAGAAAGAACAATTTCAGATATCTAGTTCTAGCACTCCCAACCCACTTCTTCAGATTAAAGAAAGTTGCTTGAGTTTCACTCTGTTCACACACCAATTTCAGGAAAGACACAGTCAGAGAGGTGGTATGGGTACAACAACAGAAAGAAGAAATTTAGCTATTCTTGATTTCTTATTATAAACTAAAAAATGAATCATAAAATTGAACAAAATTTTCATAAAAAAAACAAAGAGCAATAGTTAACAAGGAACAAATTCTAAAAAAAGACAGCGTGATATCATAATGCCCTAATCATAACATAAAGAGAAATATCTACTAAAAAATAAGCAAATCAAAACCGAATTTTAATCAAACTTTTCGAATTTTAAACTTGTCGAAAAGTTTACCTTGGATCCACTGCCGCCCTTAGGCCACCCGATTCCAAGTCCACCCCCACTATTAGTTGACAAAAGATCATAAATTTCTTCATTATAAATCTCTAGAACTGTAACTTGCACAAAAGTGCCAATTCGTATCTTCTCCCCATCACCCCCTTCACTTCCCTCTTCTCCTCCTAAAATATCCTTCAAAGATCGATAAACAATGCCTGGCTGCTTCGAGCAGCCAAACATTGTATGACTTTTCCCAGAACCAGTAGGACCATACATCATTATCGTGCATTTTGCACCCAATTTAACCCCAGTAATCCTCGACTCCACGAACTTCTTGTAAAAGGAATCGAGGTCTTCTTCTTCAGAAAAAGAGACCCCATCAAGGCTAAAGTCTCGGTACCCAATGTCTGCACGGACACGAAGAGTTTGATTGTCGGGGTTTATTTGCAAGATGGAATTGGGTTTCTCTTTTTTGTCAGGATAATCTCGTATTCTGCTAATTACTTCGATCGGGTGGTCTTGAGGGGTTTCTTTGACGGTGGAGTTAGGGTTTGGAGATGGATTAAGACTTGGGGTTCTTGTGGAAGAGAAATTTAACCTATGTTTTGATTGCGGTGTCTTTAAGAGGTGTGGATGATTCGATTTAGAAGAAGAAGAAGAAGAAGAGGGTGTAGGGGCCATTGTGTTTGCTTTCAGAATTTTCAAGACTCTGTTTTTGAAGGATATGGATTTTTGAGTTGTTTTTTGTAGGGGTT
>Ga0325411_1006443_pt1 | contig 12882 bp, 6 predicted proteins | sample PopdelMetagenome_13_FD_206181 | JGI IMG/M metagenome (GOLD analysis project Ga0325411, IMG submission 206181) | Populus deltoides microbial communities from Bellville, Georgia, United States - Xylem-PdIQD-R4 | ecosystem: Host-associated > Plants > Phyllosphere > Stem > Wood/Secondary xylem... | reverse complement strand
AAAGGGGGATTTGCATTTTAAGGGCTTTTATTTCTCAAGGATATAGATCCAAGTTGTTTACTGGACCCGCAGTTTGCTCCCCAGAAGCAGGCCTTCTGTGTGAGATCCATAACGGGAGTCACAAACTTTAAATCAAACCGGAGAATCATTCAGGCCATCCATCCACTTTTGCCCAAGATTAGGCCTTCTGCCATGATTAACGACTTCGCTACATGCTATGGACGCGCACAGATTCGCAGGAGCAACAGCAAACAGATGCCTTTGGAATGTTTGTTTCGAAAATTATTTTTGTTGTGTAATGAATTTATAATTAAATTTAGTAAATTTTTTTAATTTATATGACTTGTCAGATATATAGCCTACATAAGTAAGCAAAATGGATAGTTGTTGGGTTTTAAAATTAAAATCACTCGATTGATAAATTTTAGAAAGTACAAATATTTCAATGCAATCTTTTGCCATATCTTCAATTACACTACCATCAAATGCTGTCCTAAGATTTTCATACTAGTTCTAGATAAAGACTAACCAATTGAAAGGCTGCTGAGACCTAATAAGAAATATCCATGTCAACAAGATGGTTACAAAAAATTCAATCATTTTGTTTTTTTGTTTTTTTTGGGCAAAAGAGAGGTTAGAACTCATAATCACTGGGTTTCCGATTTAATAAAGTTGAATTGTAAGCCAGGGACTAACATAGAATCTTTCGTGTTCGTAATATATATATAAACAGCTTCAGTATAACCCAGCAAATTTGGATCCTTCACATTCGGGGTCTGGTTGATGCAATCAACTCAACTCAACTGTAAATCTTAATCCCCCCAGATTGAGATTCTTGGATGACAAAATATTGCATTTTTCTACTGAGTACTGCGTATTCTTAAGTTGTTTGCCGGAATATGCGACCATGCACTGATATTAAGTACATGTTTTTAAATTTCAATTACGGTAAATCATCTGGCAGGGTATACTCTGACGACGCTATCATCATATGGGAGAAGTCTGGCATAAAAAACACTAGAACATGTAATCCTATGTTCATATGAAATGATGTAGCTAGATATATAACCATCTGAAAAGGAGAGATATATAACCATCTGAAAAGGAGAAGAGAGATGTGCACCCACAAGACAGGTTTTGCTTCTCTTAAGAGTTTCCTGAAGAAGAGATACAATTACAGCAAACAACCGTAGAGTATTCACGTAATCACAAATACATGATGTTACCAGATCACAAATCATACACTTGTTTGCCTGTGAACTTGACCTCAATTGGGCTAACGTTCTTTCCGATTGACCTGAAATTTTGGCCCACGCCTTGGCGCCCTGGGTTCACCTTCTCAGGGTAGACACCATCCTTAGGATGCAAGTACTGCACCTCTCCATTGGGGAACACCCTGTAAAACTGGTACTTGATCTTGTACTTGGACCTTAGCCTAGTCCCGAGAGCCAAGCACTGCTCCTTCCTGGCCAGCTTGAGCAAGTTAGGGCCTTCCCTCATGATGGCAGCACCCCCAGTAGGCATTTCAAATATCTGTTCCTTGGGGGAGTCCCATGTAATCACATAAAACTCCTCCACCTGGGCTTTCCTCAACAGCCCACCAGTGCTTCCACCAAAAATTGGTGATGGGGTACTTGGGTCCAACTCTGGTGGAGTAAAGCCCACCGGAGCCTCTTTGACAGCTGTTTCCTCTGCAGCAGCAACCTTCATGGTTCTTTGTGGCTTAACATTAGATATTGGTAAAAAAGATGATTGTTTCCATGGAGCAATAGCTTGGTTGCTTGATTTTAGGGTGGAGAGGGTTGGAGGAGTAAAGAGAGAGGCTTGAGCTGCCATGGCCACGAGGAATTGGAGATTCGAGGGTGTTGGGTGATATGGGTCTGTAGGAGGGTGCTGGTTCAATAAGATGGAGGAGAAAAGATTATAGATGGAGGTGTTTGTGGGATTTGATATGGGTGGTGTGTGTGAGTTTGGATAAGGCGATATGGTCAGACCACTTAATTTCTTGACCTTTGATACGTGGTCTCACCAGCTTCTTGCGCCCGCGCACGGATTTGGATAGGACGGATACGGCACAGACCAATTAAAATCCCTGGATCTGATACGTGGGGGTCACCAACATCCCTCTTCTCCGTTCCCTTCTATTAGCGTATCTGTTTCCCGGTGATAATTGTTTATGCTGCAAAGACATACCACGCCGGTGTGTGTGTGTGTGTACTGTGTGGTATTTTCTTCTTTCGGGGTAAGATTATATATGCATTACGATCCATAACAACTGTCAAATGTTGGCAGATTCGTGTAAAATATGTATTTTAAGATTACATCTTCATATGCTGCCAAAAAAAAAAAAAGCGGTTTATATGATTAAAAGAAAAAAGAAAAAATAAAAAAAAGAAGGTCATGGACGACCCAAAACAAAAATTGCAAAGGAAAAAAGAATGGACCGGAGATAGTGATGAATAGAAAATCCAAAGGCTCGAAAAAACAAAATGGGCCTTAAAATCAAAATGCACAATAAAAGAAATGGACCCAAAGGCCCGTTAACATTAGATTAGGGAGGCAAAACTCCCCGCTTTGTCTTGGTGTGCACATTCTGCTTCGTGGAGAAATCTTCAATGCTCAATACTCGACACCTGTCATATGCGTCCAGTGGGAGAGGAGACACCTTGAATCTGGTGTAGTGAGAGAGGGCAAGAGCATCGTTCGTTTCCTATTAATTCTGCCAAAGCATGCAATGTGGTTCAGTTCAATTCAAGAATGCCAAACTGGCTCTCTTTTCTATATATAACTAGCGGAAGAATCATATATGAAGATTTTTTTTAATGCATAAAATTTAATTTTAAATAAAAAATTCATCCATATATATAATAAAACAAATTGACAACCATGTATATAAATAAATAAATAAATAATCATTAAATATACATAAAAATAAAATTTTAATAATCAAGAGGTAAATATAAATTAAAATATTTAATCTTGAAAGATAAAACACTCAGCCGTCTAGTTATGTTTGATAAACTTATTTATTAAAATAATTTTTTATTTAAACAAGTATAAATAGAAATAGAAATTAAATTGATTAAATAAAAAAATTATCTAAAAATAATTTGATTTTATTTTCAGAAGAATAAAATAATAATTTATAAATGGATGCATTACTAGAAAGGCACACCACACATTTCCTGCTATTTGTAGATGCTTTGCAGTGCAGATACACTTTACCTTCGACCCAAATAATCAACGAAAGAAAAACCTGAACGCAAAAAATATTATCTGACCGCCTTTTCTCTTGGCCATCACACCATTTTTAAAACCTACTATCTACTGACTGCCTAAAAAAAATACTAGTTTGATCCAATGAATTAGATTGACACGCTGTTAGGAATGCCCTTGCCGGTGAGTCCACCCTCTCTGGAGTAATCTGTGGTGTTAGGAAAGAGTAAAGTGTAAGGAACTTGTACAGGCCCAACTCTGTTTTTCCATCTCTTGTCATTGTTCATATCCATGATTTTGTTTTCAATTTCTACCAGCTTCCTTCCAAATCTCTCAAATGCTGCCAGCAGTTCACTATCTGAAGTCCACTCGGGAGTATCTCTCTGTCCAAGGTAAACCTCATCAGTCGAATGTCTTGATAAAATCTCAATCAGTGATACACCGAGTAGGGTTTGTAGCTGGGCTGTGATTGTTTTCAGGAAGGCTACATCTGGATTTTTCGCAAGTTCATCGTACTCAGGGGTCCCTGGCTCAGGCATGAATCGACGGCTTATGGTGGGGCGGTTAGGGAGGTAGCCAGCATATGGATATTGCCCAAAATTGACAGCTGCATGGAGGGCCGAGGCTATCCATATGATAACGGTGCATGTTTGTGAGACATCAGCTAGTGTCTGCATCTCAGGCCACCATGGTTCATCCTTCTTGTCACCATGGCCGACATTACGTATCTCTGTCCACCATGATTGGAGTTCACTATCACCTTGAATCAAATCATCTGTGGGGTAGTAGAAAGCACAATATTCCTTGACCCATGTTTCAATTGCTGACCAGATTTGTAGCCCATCAACAGCATAGGGATAATCTTCTATCAGAAGTCTGAGGCCATGTGGCTGGCTTGAATCTTGAACTGCCACTCCTCTTGATAACAGCGAAGTTGGATAGATTTTAGTTTGGCTTTCGATAAAGAGTAAAGATAAGAGGGTATTTTTATGGTTTAAGGTTCGGTGCTTTACCTTTTGATGAGATCTGCAGGGAGTGCCTGCTCAGTGAAAACCCAGTTCTTGTAAACAAAAGAAGACATTTCCATTGCATATTTGGCTGGGAAAACAGTTTTCTCCAGTACTCCATCAGCATTGATGAGGATCTGCCTAGCCAAGGCATTTATATTCATCGTGTCACGAAAATGAGGATGCAAAAGCTTGTTGATGGGGTGAATAACACTCAATTGCCTGTTTGTGGCAATCACAAATGGCTCTATTACAGCATGAGTGTTCAGCCTGCAAACATGAGCAGAATCAGTCCGGTGAATTCTTAATTAGAACAAGCTTCAAGTTATGCCATTATGAAAGCCCTTTTGATTTGGAATCATACCAGTGGCTAACAAGCTGGTGGTATCCAGAATCATTTACAGCAGCATAAGCTTTGGCCAGTTGCCATACTGAGCCTTCAACACCATGTTCTGCTGGGGTGAAAACCTTGCTGACAGCACCATGATGGTCCCCTTGTGGATGTGGTTGACTCAACTCAATTGCCAATGGCTTCAATGTCCCGTCATCTTGAAGCAACAGGATTGTTCTAGAGGCATAAGTCTTTGTGCTGGTTGAGTTTATTCGCCTCAGGTATGGTATCAATGCATCATGATGATCCAATATATACAGCCTGTTGCTTTTGAGCGCCTAAATCAGAAAAATTTAATCATTCATTTTTCAGGTAGACAACCTTGAGTGTTCCTTGATTCTAATGTTGAATACATAGTATAGATAAGGACGTGAAAGGAATGAATCATGATTAGTACTTGATCTACGGTTAGGCCATTCATGTTCTCTTCTATTAACTCTTTTCTTATTGAGCTGTCCTGATTTCCATATGCTTTAGGGTCTAGCTTGCTGGCTGGAGGAAACTCCTGCAGGTATATTTTACTAATTTATCAAGCTTTAAAGATCATAAGAAAATAATCATCAGGTAGTCTAATGCAAGTTGTGTTTTACTTGGAGGCGACTAATGATAACTGGGTTGACTCCAGCAAGCATTTCCCGTGCAAACTCTTCATCTGTCCTCCAAGCAGACTTGTCCGCTGAAACCATACCATGAAAACCTCAAATTTCCAAGTACTGTATATACGAAGTGAAATTCTAATTACTGCAAGGTAACTGGGAGAAAAAGCTTTCATTAGTGCACCTTTGATAACATCAGGCTTTGGGAATTTGAGGAACCGCTCTCCATCATTACGAACAAGTTCCCTGAGCATCTCCCAGGGGACGTGATCCCTTATTTTATGGAGAGTGGGTTTATTTGGCAGCTTAATTCCCCCTTCATAAAGGTTTAGTACATCTTCAAAGGTGTCAAATTCGTTGATAGTTTTGTCACATAAAGATTTGATCTCCGGGAGCAATATCTGAACCAGGGATTTCAGAGCATAGGCAAGAAAATCTGAAAACTTCAAATGCCCAAACCGTTCATCTCTTGGAACATAGATGTCCAGACTTAAAAGCGGCAATCTTTTTTCAGTATGGGGGTCTGTTAAAATGGTAAAACTAAATTGCTGATTGTGAATTGACAAAAATGCATGCATCCAACATTCTTACAAAAGTTACTCAGCGAACAGATACTCTCTATGTGCTATACTTGCATGCTCTATCCTACTAGAGATTCTGAGACCCCAGGTAGAGTCGCTAGATATAAATGTATGTCAAAAGTGATTTAAGTTTAGGTTTCTAACCAGTTTTTGTTTTTCTCCGACCCGTTCTTCCTCTTCGGGGATATGGATACTCTTCCGTTCCTCCAAGAATAGGGCGTGCATATTCTTCACCCTTGTCTGGATTCCCCAAATCGTTGTAGTAATCATAGTCATAGACTCTATCCCACTCCTTCAGCTCACCTTTTCCATGTCCGCGGAGATTTAAAAGCTCTTCTTCTCTATATAACCGCAATGGCTCAGGTGTTCGACATGGAAGATATGCCTGATACAAAATCCGTCAACATGTTCATGAATCCACCTTTTTAACCAAAACCTGCCTTAATACATTCGCAAAAATTTCGGCACTAGGAGTAGGCCTGATACACAGATCATGAAGGAAGAAAAGGTACAAAAAGGAAGTGGTAGTGAAAGCAACAACAAAGAAAACAATTTAACACCATTATGAAGATAGTCATGATCGAAAGAAAAACTCAGAGTCAGGGAAAGTGCAGTTCTAGCTGGAAAATAAACAATGGTTTGTGATTTGCCTGCAAAAAGAGGGAATAAAATATCGAGGTTCTAATTGAGGTTAAAAAGGCAACAATCATGATAAAAGGCACTAACAATACGGCCCAGATTGACATAAAGCATACATCCTGGCTCTAGACTATTCACAAAAGTAGCACAATAAAACATAATTTTCGGCACACAATCTCCTAATTATTGGATTATTCCAAAATCTAATTACCTTATTAGAGAAAAACACACGATTATACTTGTAACGATGCGACGGATAAACCCAAGAATTGCAGATGAAAAGCACCCGACCATGGCCAGGAACATCTTCTAGAGTGACTGTCTTGAGATAAAGCTGGCTGTGGTGATGGTTTTTAATGATGATAGCCCCAGGAAGGCCCATGTTTTCATCCCATTCAAAAGTAATTGTGAATATAGTCTCTCCAGCTGTTAATGGTGTTCTTGTGGTAACCCATTTCTCTACGTCTGCTACTTTTCCAAGCTTCCCTCGCAAGCTATCTGCTAAACACCACAAAATTCCCAGTTTTAGCCTAATCAAACTTGATTTTGATTCTGTTATTGCAAACTTTCTTGGCAAGATTAAACAAGAAAGAATATTCAAAGCTAACTTCAACGATTATAATTTCTTAATCTCGCATGTAACTAGTAAATCCTTGGCGATCACTTTCTCAGAATAAACAAACAAATAAAACCTCAGCTACAAAAAAAACACAAATCAATTGTTTCCCCGAAGACCTGAATTTGGAGTGAAACTACTAGAAAATTCTCCATCGTGTGTTTTTTCCTGTCGGTTGTCTGGCAACAGGGAGAAGTGAACAGTGGCTGGAGGATGACGGTGAAATTATTTGCTGTTTGGTTAAAAAAAAAGTCATTTTATCTTTATTCAAGAAGCTTCACTACATTATTCTCTTTCCCTCAAATCGTTTGGGCAATAGTGCCATTCAAGAAACTTAAGCGAGGCAGAGGGAGGGAGCAGGCTAACCTGGGTCTTGATAAACAGCACTAACAAGCTGCATAGACACACCTTTGCCCAACAGCTCATGAACCCGATCAAGAAACGAAGCTTTTATATCATGGAAGTCCAAAACGTTCTTTTTCATCAACACCACTGTGCCTTTGATCTTCCTTCTCCCTTCCACCTCATTGCCTTTGGCCTTGGTCTTAGGCTGCGTACAGAACATTTCCATTACTTTGTGAAACATCTCTGGGACAGGGCAGAACCCCATTTGGAAAGCTCAACAAGAAGAGTAACCAAGATTCTTAGAGCAAGGTGATGTAAAGAGGGGTGGCACCTAGAGGCCAAGTTTACGGGATATATAGCCAGATTGGCTTCTGTACGGTGTGTTTGTTGCGATATACAGTGATTTTTTTCTTGGATTTCTTGAAGTCTTGGTCTTCCCCGAAAGAGGAAGGGTCTTAAAATACAATCGATGTTGACAACTATTAGGGGGGTCCCGAAGGAATTTAAGTATTTATCTCTTTATTAATCCAAAATTAAGGAACTAGATTATAACATTAGAACCCTTTTTTTTAATGCCCACACATTCACGTGTACGCATTACTTTAATATTTATGAATGTGGATAACCATCTCAATCCATACATGATGCATCTTTAAAGATTGTTAGCTCATGAGAGTTGATGCTTTCATGCCAGCCTTGTTGGATTAAGTTAAAACAAAGTTTCTGGCTGAGTAGTTGTTGCCTAGATTTAAATGACTCTCCTGACCACTCTGGCTGGACAATTACTGTGGAGAAAGTATATGATTATAATTCACCAATGTTAGGTCAGTATATAAGTTAAGGTTAGCCAAATCCAGTATAAACATATGCTAATGAGGTTTATGCTTTAGCGGGTGTGCTCTTTCTTTGTATAAAAAAGATGTTCAGACTCAAGATATGCTGAGAGGGAGGGATTATTGTTAGCTGAGGTACAACTCCTTAGCAGTTTATCGGGTTAATGCTTTACCACTTTGTTTGCAATTACTTGAGCTTTAGATTGCATAGTGCAAAATGGTTCTCTTGCATCATTCAAACGCATTTCAGAATTGAATTTAAGATCGATAGGTCGGAAGTTTCAGTTTTAATTAATTGTTGATGTCCCTTGCTATTGTGAGTTCTAAATATGTATAATTGATAGCTAGCTAGAACAATGGTTTTGTGACTTGAATTAAATTTGGTAGTGATCAAGAGGAACAAGCTAGCCTAACTGAAGATCTCAGCTGTGAATTTGGCGAATCAACGGCCTCATATTTGGGTTTTGATTATACTTTAAGTGTAAATTACTTGCCTTTTTAACGTATCAAGAAGTCAAGAAAAGAACTGCTACAGCCTCACGTGGCAAACATAAGCCATCCGATACACAGTAGATCATGCAAACTTGGACAGGAGCCCGTCAATGAGCCCCCGATTGTTTGCAAGGAATCGGCACGAGATTTCCCCTCATGTGCAGGATATGAATAACCGTGCAAGAAAAACCCCTGCTCAGTGCAACTAGTTAATAATATTTAGCCAGCCATCTGAGCTGGGTTTGGACGTCTTGTCCATGCTCTCCTTCAACTTCGTTTACATTAGTCATGGCGAAGAACAACGCGATGGAGATGAAGTTTCGTAAGAAGTAATAATAGCAGTTGACAGTCCTCTCTTCTCCTGAATAGAAAACAAAAATGTGCACGCACACCATTTGGTTTTCTTGAAAAGAACAAGAAATCCGGTGAATCGATGTAACATAGGATACTCTCCTCTCCTGATCTCATTTTTCCCTTGGAGAATGGATTGTACTTGTGCATTAGCCACCGACAGCATGACAGCGGAGGCTAAAAGCCAGAAACACTTAGTGGTTGTTATGGTTGCTGCCTTGCTGGGGCTACCCATTATGAATTGGATGGTCAGTTATGGCATTTTTCTACCAGGATTACATAGCTAGTCCAGAAAAAAAAATATAAAAAAAAATTCAATGATGCCATTTGGGTTTTCTTTTCTCGGTATAATCCACCGTTGCATCATTTCATAATTATTTTCAGGTTCATTTATTTTTACCGTTAAAAATTATTTTTATAAGAATTTAATTATTTTTTATTGTTTTAATTTTTAATATTAAAAATATATTTTAAAAATAAAAAAATATTATTTTAATATTTTAAAATAAAAATTACTTTAAAAAACAACTACCGCTGTTTCAAGCTGCATTGTTGGCCTCCAAAATTACAAAGACCTTTCAGTGGCACTGTGGCAACCTTTTCATATTCTGAACTCTTACAGATACTCCTAATCTTACGCTAATTTTTTCCTGTCTTCAATATTCCAAGGATGTAAAAAAAGACCGAGGGGTTCAATAATGCAAGGAGCAAATTTCCTGACATAATTATCGAACATGTTTCTGTCCCATATGAAAGTGATCGCATGAGCGCGTGTAATGGCCACTGACCACTGGCCAGGCTGCCTCTATTTAATGACTATTTTATTTACTGAAAAATAATTTTTTAAAAAAATAAATTATTTTTTCATATTTGATTGAAAAATAAATCAGAAAATATTTTTCAGTATTTGGTTATATCATGGAAAATGAACTAGAAAGTAACTTATTAATATTTTATTTTTCTCAAGTTTATTAAAATAATGAGGAACAAATCTTACAAATTAAAAAGTTGAATGAGAATGAAATTAAAAAAATATATAATTTCATAAATTTTCTCAAATAAAATAAATAATAATCAAGATAATAGAGATCAAATCTTAAAAATAAAAAAATAAAAGATGAAGAAATTAAAATAATAATAATTAACATTTCATAAATTATTTCAAATAAAATAAGTAACAATCAAAAGAATGAGGACCAAATTTGATACATAAAAAATTTCAATAAAAAAATATTAGGAAAAAACAAATAATAATTATAAAAATGAGGATCAAAGTTAATATAAAAATTAAATTTTAAGAGATGCAATTGAAAAATAAATATTCAAAATAAAATATATATATCAATCAAAAGTTTGAGGACCAAATTTAATATAATCAGCAAATAATATGATATTTCTAAATTTTTCACAACTTTCGAAAAGTGTTTTCCGTCCAAATTTTTCAGGAAAACACTTTCTTGAAAACCAAGTCAAATTTTTCTTTAACTGGAAAGTGTTTTTCATTGATCAACTTTTTTAATAACAAATAAACACAGAAAAACTTGAAAAATACTCTCTTGAAAAGTAAATTTAAAAAAATAAAAAAATAACCTAAGTGAATTTATTAATAAAAACGTGCAAGCGTTGTTTCGGCCTCCTCTCGTTAGCCACAAATCTTCTATCAATACGCGGAAGTGCTGGAATCAAATTAAACTATACCTTCCTTTTTCTTTTTTTTTTTCTTTCTTTTTTTTTTTTTTTGTTGGCATTAGATCCTTGGGGACCAAATCTATAGAATCTCCAGATGAATCAATTTTTTTTTTATTAGTACTGATATCAAACAATTTCCATGCTCAAACGTGCTAATTTTTGGTCAACCCACTGGGACCAATAGTGCTCACTGTTCAGAACTTGGGCACGAAAAAAATATCAGACCAACAGTGCTAATTTTATTTTTCAAGCAGGAAATAAAAACGATCTAAATATATATATATATATATAAATTAATTTAAAATTCAAAAAAATTAAAATTAAAATTAAAATTAAAATTCCAATTCAACCACGGCCAAAAACCCCGTCTCCAATTGAACTTAATATATATACATGTTTTCAGATGCAAGCAAGAGTCATGAGTCCAGTGATCATGACCGTTGAAGGATAAAAAGTTGTTCACCCGCACCCCTTCTCTGTACAATAAATTCAGTTCCTTCTATCTTAATTTTCTTAATATGATCCTTACAAATAAAAATATATATATTTCTATTTTTTCTCCAACAGCATGTTTTTTTATCATATCTGATCCTAAGGGAAGGGATTTTTCCTCGCTTCATCTTAAAAAAGTGACACATGGGGTTTTTTTTGAAAAAAAAATCTTAGAAAAAAAATTTATTTAATGTATTTCTAAATAAAAAAATATTTTAATAAACAATTCCTGCTATAATATAAAACATAAAACGGACTAATAATATATACAGCACTGCTGCTAGAGCACTGCTTGTTATATCTGAATCATCCGTGTGAGAATCTGAATGCCTGTGAAGCCCACACAACTGCACATACCGAGAGTATGTATGAACAATTAGGACTGGGAAATTGTCTGTTCAAAATACTTTTTTTTTTCCCAGACAATCAATGAGCAGAGAGAAACTCTATTCCTCGTTGGGGTGGCTAGTTGACGTGTCAGAGATGAGGAAAGCTAAGTATCAAAATTCGCAGTAGAGAAGCAGCTAATCCTAGCTTTGTGATAAGCACGTTGCCCATTTTGCCATCCTTGATTGATTCTCTGTTTTTCTTGCTAGCCATGAAATGTATCTAGCAAAGAAGATTAGAATAGTAGTGGGAATAATCCATAAAAGCTTCGAAGTTCAAACTGCTCGGAAGTCAGCTACCGAAAGACAAAAAAGGGTTAACCCCTCGGGCCTCCCTCTCTCGAAAAATAAAAATCTCTTTTCGTTCTTCTTCTTGTAGAATAAAAGTAGATGAAAATAAAGCAAAAGTTTTATGATTTAATTAATTACTTAAAGCTTTTTGGATAATATAACCAATCATACGTATGAACGTAAGAAATAAAAGGGATTTTTTTTTAAAAAAAAAAGGGATTTAAGCAATATTCCAACATTGAAACCTAACGAACAAAATGGTATCTCCATCTTCTTTTATGTTGCAGGACAATAACCAAAATGATACCTTTCTTGGGGATGTTGAGACATTAATAATTTAAAAAACATGGAGATCTTCTTTTTATGTTTTAAAGTCATTTTGAATATTCATCTTCGGGTTTGATTAAGATTAATAAGTCTTTTCACAAATAATTAAGAGCATGTTTTGGAATTCGGTTGCGTTCTCAAAAAGTTTGAATTTTTTTTTACTAAAATTCAATATGGTTTGTATGTTTTGGATCGTTTTGATGTGCTGATGTCAAAAATGATTTTTAAAAAATAAAAAAACATCATTTGCATGTATTTTGACATGAAAAATTATTTAAAAAGCACTCGCAACTATACTGCCAACCAGACGACGCAGTTATATTCACCTAGTACAACAGTTAGAAGACTTTGATAGTTTTTATGGATGTTTGGCTTCAAAGACAAGAATATGGCAATGACTTCACTCACCTTTAAGATGAGAGAACCGAGAGATACGGCCACTGTATCCATTAAGAAAATAAAATAATTGAATGTCCAGAGCTTACAAAAGTATGGCTCCAAATTGACATGGCAAATAATAAATGATTTCATTAAAATATTGCAAAGGCTTAAAAGGTGAGTATATCCGATGAACTTCTACTCGTAGTTTAATGGTATTTCTACAAAAGCAGGGGGAATGGGAGTATCATT
>Ga0325411_1006442_pt1 | contig 12883 bp, 7 predicted proteins | sample PopdelMetagenome_13_FD_206181 | JGI IMG/M metagenome (GOLD analysis project Ga0325411, IMG submission 206181) | Populus deltoides microbial communities from Bellville, Georgia, United States - Xylem-PdIQD-R4 | ecosystem: Host-associated > Plants > Phyllosphere > Stem > Wood/Secondary xylem... | reverse complement strand
TTTCATTTCCCCTTTCCTTTTCTTTTTTACTCTAACGGGTAGCTTTGTGGCCATGTTTTCAGGTGGGATTGAATTAAAAGCAACAGGACCTTCTAGACTTGAATGTGCCTTTGATTTTATATAGAAAGGCAAGATTTTCCACGGGCAACATGGGACTTTTGACTTGATTATAAATTGCTGTATCTTGTAAATTGCTGTATCTTGTTTTTTTTTTTTCTTTCTTTCTTCTGTGAGAGAAACTCGAGTTTTTTTTAGCCCTCTTCTATTGAATTAGAAAATTTGAAGTCTCCAATAAAAAATGGGACTGGAGATTTTGCAAAGTTTGCATCTCATAGTTCCCCCTTTATCATCTACTTGTAGAAGACCTGTTTTTGCAAGATCTTATTTTGGTGGTGGAAGCAATCAAGGTTTGGCTTGTCTATTACCCCATCCATCAATCCTTTTTGGTTCTTCTAGGAATCTCAAAGGTCCTGGTTTGAAAAGATCTTGCAGTGACAGTCTTGATGAGTTTTACAACGAAGAGATTGAATATTTGGCAAGGAGTTACGATGTTGTGGATGATGACGAAAATGATCACAACAACACTGCTTATGCAGTATCAGACAGTTCTAATATTTCTAAAAGTAATGATGGAGAAAGCAGCAAAAATAGGAATAGTTCCGACTCGTTTTTGCCTTCGAAGATTGAGTTTCTGGAGCCTAGTTTGCTGGGAATTCAACCAGAGCCACCAGATTGGCCAGGGAGAAATGAGATTGCAAGGATGAGCATTGAACTGAGAGCAAATAGCGTTGATATTCCCTTGTCATTAAGGATGCTTAAGAGGAAGTTAAAATGGCAAAAGAGTTGTGCAGTTGTGCGGAATTCTGCATACTGCTCTGTGAAGAGGGCCTTTGCTTCCGTGGTGTTGATAATTCAAGAGCTTCAGAGCCACGCTTTATATACAAGGGGGAGTCTTCACGGTGAAGATTTACAAAGGATTCTGGAAAAGGTTCACTCGGAACTGAATGCTTCATTTGTGTGGCTCTTTCAACAAATCTTTTCGCGGACACCAACGCTCATGGTTTATGTGATGCTCCTTTTAGCCAATTTCACTGTACACTCAATGTTTGGCAACATTGGTGTTGCTGCTGCTCCATCACCAAGAATCTTCCAAGAGACTATCACAACTCCAGACGAAATGGACCAAGAACAATCAAATGCTGATCATGCTGTAGGAAATAACAACGGTGGTGCAGGGAAAGTTGACCGAAGCATCGGTGGGAGTGAAGGGGGCGACTGGCATTTTGGGAGAATATCACCTTTTATTCGGTATCCCGACCTTGTTCCCGAAGAGACAGGTGAGGTTTCTTTGCCCGGAAATCAAGAAATGGTTTCAGTGGAAGAGGCAGTACTGTGGAACGCAATGGTAGAGGAAGCTTCAAGAATGCAAGTGGAATCAGGATATGAGGTTCTTGATCGTGAGACTATGAAACAGTTCGTATCACGTGTAACAGTGGATCTTGAACCGAGTGATTATGTTGAGTATTACAGAACTGATCTTCTTTATCAGATGGCTATCGCTGAGGATCCAAAAAACCCTCTTCTGCTTTCTAATTATGCTCAGTTCCTCTGCACAGTTCGTCACGACTACGACAGGTGATCCAGATTCCTACCCTCTAATTTAATCTCTCGGTGTTTTACAAGTCCTTTTGTATTTTTAGATATAAGTTGAATGCAATTGTATCTTGCATAACAGCATAAGATTGGTCTACATGCTTATAACATAGTAAGATGAGATATGGAGGGTTTTTGAAGTGTTTCATTTAGCTGCCTTAACCTTTTGATTCCTCAAGGAAAATGAATCCTAGTTCTTTCCTTCGATTAGTGAAGGGATGGAGACATTCACTATCATAACTCCTTTTTACCGAATTATGTAATCATGATGAGTCTTATGCAATTCATCTTCCACAGACGTTGTTGATTGAGAAGCCTTTCGGAATGGCTTCCCCTTCACCACCAACTAAACTAGAGAGTATCTCTCTTCTGGTATCAAATATTGTGACAATCATGTGATTTCTGATTCTGTTTCCTTTTCTTTCTCAATTATCTGGGAACATAACAGGGCAGAGAAATGCTTCAAGCGTGCTATAATGGTTGGACCACCAGATGCTGAGGCATTCAGTCACTACGCAGATTTCTTGTGGAGGGTAAGGATGGACTTGTGGAGTGCAGAAGAGAGATATCTGCAAGCTTTATCAATTGAACCGAATAACACTGAGCATGCTTCCAAGTATGCTTCTTTCCTCTGGAGCACTGGAGGCGAAGAGACATGTTTTCCTCTTAATGCTCCTCAATGATAAATTTTGTAATTGAACAGAGATGAGTATATTAAAAGAGCATGCCATTATAATCCTAGTATAGGGCACTTACGAAGGAAAAGAATGCTGATTTTAGCTTTTAACTTTGTTCTCTTCTGTAGGAAGCTGTTCTGAGACTTGTAATGTATGCAAAAAGATTGTGCATTGATATGCAGATCTCTTCTGGAAACAAATTATTATCTTCTATATACATCGCTAGTTCAAGAAACTGGATAAGCAATTATGAAATATGATCTTCAATTAACACCACCATTTGATTTGAATCCTTATGTTAGTTGAATCAGCTCTTAGAGCCAAAGGTGCTAGCTAACCAGGTGTAGTTTCAGCACCAACAAGTTAGAACCTTTTCATTCTTATTCTAGGTCTGAAAAGATCGATATCCTGTTCTTACATCACTGGATGCAGTTGGATGGGTGGCAATCCCAAATATTGTAAACAATTCCCAGTTTAATGTAATAGTTTTAGCTAAGACTAGGCTGGCCACATCGCCGCGACAAACTTCTTTTCACAAATCTTCAAGGAAAAAAAATGCAAATATTGAAGGTTGCTCTTCTTTTTCCTAAGCAATGACCGAATAGGAACCTAGAATCCTCCCGGTTTGAAGCTATTACCGTTGAACTTTGGTTACGTGATACTAAGAGTTGCTCTGCCCATAGATAAAGCAAAATATCCATGAATTCAACCAAGTAGAATGGTAGTTGAGAGAGCGGGAATCACTGCAAAATATCACAGAGGATATTAATTCTGCAGCTACCTTAGTTTGATAGGATGATGAGAAGGCAAGAAAAGGATCGGCGCCGTTGAAAAAAATGTCAGATTGACTTATAAACCGTTCACTTCATTTCCTGTTTAATAGGATCATACCCCCAATGAGCTGCCATGATCATGAAAGTCAAAAATTTTCTCCAAAAAAATATAGATTAGAATAAAAAGACCATCAAAGTATTCAGATACCCAGCATGCATGATCTGTTTAACCAGACAACTGAATCTAAACAGCTACCTAGCCATTGAAATTCTGTCAAGCTGATTGTATTGAGAACCATTAGTGCACTCCAACTCAATATAAAAATGGTAGTGGTGGTGGAAAATAGCAGCACTTGGTCTGTGGCAAGAAACCTGGAGCCGGCATTATACTGGATTCACAAGTCTCCAACCACAAAACGCAGGGATGATGTCTAAATTTGTTTCAAGCAGTCTAACTTTGACCGGGCTAAAATAATCAGAACACGGACCAGAAAAAAAAAAATCATTAGCATTTGCTTTGAACGATGACGTGGTGTTAAAGCAACAAACCCAGACAAGATTTTTGGTTGATGTTATATTACTGTGTTCACCAGTGTATGATGGAAACATGTTTTTTTTACAAGCTTGATGCAAAAACAGGAAGTAAATTAGGGTCCAGAGAAGTCCTAGACCAAGATGGGGGAGTGATTCTAAAGAAGATAGTACTGGAATTGATTTTACAAGGCTTCTTTTTTATTTCCTCACAAACATTTTACATTTGATATGCTAATATTAAAAATAAATATTTAAAAATAAAAAATATTATTTAAATATATTTCCAAACAAAAATCCCCTTTAAAAAACAACTCATAATACTAATTGGCGGGCTCTGAGAGTCTGTCTCAGAGCCCTCAATAATAAAAACACTTCCCTTTCAAGTTAAGAGAGTCCTGCAGTTTCAAAACTGCTTGGATGCATAATCCTTTGTTTGTTGATAGGTCTCTTCACGTGCATCACAAATCTCCAGCATGCCTGGAAAATATCTGCTTATGAACCAGGACAATCCTGTCAACCTAGATACGGAATTTATAGTTTCTTCCACTTTAATTTCTGTGGACACTTGAAATGCATCTCTAACCTGTAGTGCTTTCGGTGCATGTTTAAAAAAAGTTAGCATTAAGCTGTCCTGTTGCTTGCACCGTTAAAAATGTCTGTCTACAGAATATGACAAGATGCATTTATTTAATTCTGCTGCTCAATGACAAGTATGGAGTAACGGAGCACGCCATCAAAATCTTATGTATGATTTTGCCAGAGGAAGTCAAAATTACAGTGATGGCGGCCCATTCTAAACCAAAATCACAGCATCAGAAGACAAAAGGGTAACTATCTCAAACTCCGACTCCCTAGTAGTTACGTTATATGGTAAGAATACAAGTAAACATTCTGGGGCGTCATGCTGATTTGGCTTCCATCTCGGAAAGAGACCAGCAAGGTAGAATATAGAGTGTTGCACAACTTGAAATAAAAAGAACTGCAATCACTGGAAGGATTGCCAAAAAAAAGTGGAAATATTGCAATTAAATATGGTGGAAACTCAAGTATCACCAAAACCAGGCAATGCGGCTGTCAACAGCCTTAACAGTAGTGGGTAACAGGGGCATTCGCCCAAACTCAGCAACAAATCTATTGAGGCATCCCGTTCTTTTTTCGCTATGCCCTCCCAAGCTACTAATTCCAGTCGAACCAATCTCATGTATCTTACCTAAAATTTCAATAGCCAAGAAGAAATAGAAATATTTCCAAGTCACAAACAAATAAGGAGAAATAACAAAAAATTATCGTTTAAAATCTTCAAAGCAATATTTAAAGCAGAAGCATTTTTAAGGATGCAACAGGTGGGGGGAATTTCTTCTCCCTTGTTGCTGATTCCAATAATAGAAAAGGTTCAGAAATATTGAAAAGGTAAATTTTACACAATTTGACAGAATGTGTCTTGAACAGAAATCCAGATCATAACTGGCGCACAGTTCTAGCATTCACCAAGATGTGCTGCTTATTGATAAATGATAGTTACCAAAACGGAGCAGTAGGGCTTATTTGGGGTTTGGGAAGTAAACAATGGTGTTCACAGAGTGGAAATAAAGTTGCCCCAGTATCATGCTTCTCCTATTTCTTACATCCCACCCATAGAGAAACAAAGTTCCTATACTTTCCTGTGGATATGTAAAAATGATACAACTCCTGTATACCAGACCTAAAGCTCCATTTCTCAACCATGCCCGACCACAACAAATTTCAGTATTTTCGTACAAAATTTACAATTTGGAATTGAAATTTCATCAGAGGTATGATGAATAGTGAGCACAGCAGGCACACCTTATACACGGAACAAGTTACAAAAACCATGTTATACCAGAAGACATGATATTTTAAAAGCTAGGCACTTTCATCAGTCAACCTTGGGTCTAAGGCTCAAGAGAGAAACCAACTAATGTCCAAGTCATGTTATTAAAACCTGGAAGTGTCATGCACAGTTTGCATCATTCTCCTTGATTGGACCCTTAGAACAGTAAACCCTGAAATGGAACTACATGTTTGCAAACCAAGATGCATTACAACGTTGTGTGTTATCAAATTTACAGAAGCTCACTGTAGCACGACACAGTATAATAAGATGCAGGCCCTATTAGAGTTGGTGCACAACAGTACAGAACCTCCACAGACTGCTCACTGGCACCCTATCTTGCAAAAAATCCTCCAATATGGTAAGAGACAGTGCAAGGATTTTTAGTTTATCATCTTTACTTAATTTTAGTCTATTACTTAGTTGATGAACTGAGAACGTTAGTGTAGATATATTCGCAACCCTGGTCTGATGCAGATGGTTTTAGCATATAATGAATGAAGACCATCGCGTTCGCTTTAACTGAAATATTATTACTTGGATGACATCATCTTTCACCTCCTTGGCTCACAAAGAAAAATTGAGATATCAATTATTTCTATGAAACAGCAACAAGCAAGACATGGTGTCAATACAAAGACAAGGAAACAAAAAAATGGTCTACCAGATGTGAGAATAAGGCAAGCTGACCAGGGAAATCAATGAATTTAGCCTTGCTGGAGCTAATAACAGAACACAATTTTCTAATGGCCACAAAAGAATAAATCTTTCTATCATCCCTTTTTTGGCAGTGAAGAAGAAGTTTCAAGTTTAACCACTAAAACAGTTCAAGAAATGGCTGTTTTGGTAGTTTCGTTGCACAGGATTTTATATAAAAATACATAGTGCATTCCAGAGCATTTCATAACATAACACCCCTCTTAAATTAGGAAAGTACTAGTAATATTAGCAATCATGAAATTAGAGGGGATAAACAGATGAAAGCTACAATAAGATAGATCATTTACCTTTCACCCATATAGGGGGGGCACCAGTTGCATTTGCAACAAGAAAAGACATCGCAATATCTTCACAATTTCTGGTGAATCCATTCCAAGATTAAGAAGAAAAGTAGCCATTGAATAAATATAACAGAAACAGTGGCCAAGTAAAAAACTAGGTACAAGACAAACCTATTCTTGGTCACAAATTCTTTGATTGATGCTGGCATCTCATTTGTGTACAGCCTAAGATACTTCTTGTTGAAAAAAGCTGCTTTTGAGAGCACCATACTGTAAGTGCCTGTCCACCACACAGACCACCATCCACCGTATGTATAGTAATCCTTTTTTCCTTGCTGCACATAGTTTGAGAAAATGAAATGGTTTATGAAAAATCCTTTATCCTCAATCATGCCTAATTGTTAAAAAAATTGCTAAAGAATAAATTACAAATGGAATAAATTGTGCCTAATTACAAGTTGCATATTGGCACTTCAAGAACAAACAATTTCTAGGTAGAGTTCATAACTGTCTTGAACTGATGATTACAGTTGTAATTTCAAGCACAAACGTATAGTTTTCAATAAGTTATGAAGCAGTAAATGCTTCGTAAAACTTGCCTTCAAATTGATATATGAACCTGCCATCATTTAGTGCTATTTCCTCTAATATGTGCCCATGAAGAAGAACATAAAAGAACATTAGATATAGATCGAGTAAATAGGGTCCGTGTGTAGTCTTGACACCATAAATAAGAAAATGGCTTTGGCTAGAAGATAACCCATGAAGGCCTTTCAGCATGCAAAAATCACACTTTAGTTATATGTTCTGACACAAACATAATCCTCCATACAAAGTTGAGCTTGATGTGTGTGTGTGAAGCTTGGAAATATCAAAACCAAACATAATTGTCATATGAACTAACTGCAAACTTGAAAGTGATGGACAAAAGAGAACATGAAATGCAAGATCTTCAAGAAGCCATACCGATTTATCAACCCAATGGACACGAGGAACAAACCCCACCATTGCATCTGGGGCACTTTGCCAAACCTTGAAAGCAAACTCCACAGAGGAACAAGGAAATATAACATCATCATCAATCGAAAAAACAGCATCTGTCTTCAATCCAGATATTTCTTTGAATCTATTGTTTAAACTGTCTTCCTTGTTGATATCAAAACTCAATTTGATTTTCTTCAGCCCTTTAGTTTTCGATTCTACCACATGGTTTAGAAATTTGGAAAGAGAATCTGAAGGAGGATTGGGCTCACTCCACACAATATGTATAGATTTGAGCCCTGCACATGATGAATAATGAGAAATGGATTGCTTCAACAGATCATATCTTTTCCATGTGTTCATTACGATAGCATATCCTTTCCTGCATATAATCGATCACAAAACAATAAGATCTAGCATGCTCTGCCATAATGCAGAGTATTAAAGATATCTTTTCTTTCTTTTTTTAACCATGGAGTATTAGAGATATCAACAAGGCAGTTCTAAACATATTCCAACTTCTGAGTTCTGGCTAAAAAAATACGAAACAATTTACTGATAGATGTTTTCACTTATTGAAACATTACAGTGCATTTCTGCAACAAATAATTCTAGTTAGATTCATGAAGGGCGATCTATTAACACAAAATTACTTCAATTTTGACATAAACACCAAACAACCATGCTTAAATATGGAAAAGATATCATAACATTAAAGGGAAATTAGTGTTCTATCGGAGCAATGGCCAACTTAATTTCTGCAGGTTGGAACATTGAACCCCAAAAGTTGATTTTTCCATGACGGATTCAGTTCCATTACATACTATTCCTACTTACTTTTCAAAAACTATGCATCCTAAAGATACAGACATCAAGGAATGCCCCTTTCACAACTCTGCTGTTCATCTTTGGAATGAAAACAGGTCAAATTTCTCATTTACAAATTGTCATTTCTCGTTGTCCACTCTAATCTGGTTTGAAAGCAAATATATAAATTTTCATTATTTAAATTCTTGACCTTATACACCGAAAAAGAATGAACTTTCCCAGTTCAGCATACACGCACATGTATATAAGTAAAAACTAAAAGCTTTATTACTGATACTACCCACATTTAAGTCAAATCAAGAAACTTCCTTGCTAGACAAATTAGTTTTCCTAGTTCACTTTCATTGACAAGAAGTAAGAATTACTAAAGTCATTTCTTAACCAAATCTGAATAAATCTTCAATAACGATTCATGGTTAATGATAATAAAAGATAAAAATCTCATCTAACTTTATAAAAATGGAAAGGATTGGTATATAATTATCACCACTTCTAGTAATTAGTTATACGCACTCTGGAAGAGGAAACTGATCAACAGAATCGCTGTAATTAGTCCCTCCCATAAAATCGGACGCGCGGGTACCGACCACGAGTACCGTAAACGCGATGCAGCATAGGAGAAGGAGCTTGATCTTCGACGATTTAACGGCTGTGATCGCGAGTTGCCGGAATCTCTGCACCATGCGACGGTTAGCCAATAACGTCCCTCTCATTACCGCCAGTGTTAACGCCTCTTTTTTCTTTATCTTCTCTCCACTTTGAAAACAGTAACTCGGCGAGTGACCCGCCGATTAACCAGTCCAAGTCGACTCAGTTACCAGCGGATTTGAGTGGGTGAAGCATTAAAACTATGGCAGGGAGAGGGGAAGAAGGTGATGGACACGTGTCGTGAGTTTGTTTACACTGCATCGAATTATTTTTTTGTATGGTAATGCGTGATGTCTGGGCTCCGGTGCTTGAAAATGAGTCTCCCAAACAGGCTGTTTGGGTTTTCCATATTCGTTGGCAAAACAAAAACGATTTTTTTAAAGTGTGGGTAAGGAGACAGATGTTAGTGTGTTAATGCACGTGATAGATTACACCTGATTCGAACTTACCCGTCTGATGGGCATTAGTGATTCGAGATTATGAGATTAGTTTGATGAAATCAGGGTCTGTGCCGTTGTCGTCATCTTTTGACCTCTTGGCCGTCCAAATGGATTTACTGAGATTTGTTTCGTCCATGGGCTGGGCTCCCCTTTTCCTTGAGTATATTAAAATATTTAAATTATTAAAAAATATTAATTTTTTTTAAAAAAAAACCTTATTTAAAAATAAAATTCTAAAAACAACCACTCCAAAATTCCAAATCTCTTTCTGGTACTAATATCATATTTAGAATTTAGAAATGCAGTATATATTATTTTTAAAAATATTTTTTGTTTAAAAATATATTAAAATAATATTTTTTATTTTTAGTATCGATATATTAAAATGATAAAAAAATATCAAAAAATAATTTAAAAATTAAAAATTCTCAAAAACTTGTGCAAATACTATCTAGAGAAGTGTTACAACTTTTTTTTTCTGCTTTTAATATTTTTTAAAAATATTTTTGACTTAAAATAATATTTAACTGATATTTGTTTATGGTTTTAAGGTATTAATATTAAAAATATAAAAATATTTTAAATTATTAAATATATTTTTTACCCCTAAATTGATGCTCTCTCAAGATAACAAATGAACATGCGAATACAATACTTGGTATTGCAGTGTATTATTTTTTTATATAGTTTTAATATTTTAAAAAACACAATACGCAATGAGTGTATTGTGTTTTTTTAAAATAAAATTAAAAAATAATAATTTAATATTTTTTTAAAAAAAATAATTTAAAAAGTGTGTTGAATTACAATAACGAACACACATATCCTGGCGAAGCTACGGAGCCTGAAGGAGAAGAGTAGTCATCCTATATAATTATACATATTATTTAGCAAGGTTTTATTTACGAGTGGTTTCCTAAGAACACTGACAAAGTTCGAAAGTTTGTGAATAAACTTTATTTTTTGGATTTTACAAAGTAAAAACGTGCAGTGCATATATATGTTAATTGGTATATTTTAAACTCGTCAGCATTATAAATTATAATTTTTGTCTATTATCTCAGAATCATGTCGATAATTTCTATAGTCAAGAAATTAAGATCCACGTGTCCATAAGAAACCATTGAAAATTTTGATATTAATTACAAAATTGATGAATTTTTGTACAATGAAAAATATCAATAACAACTCGAGATGTGCGAGGAGAATAGTAGAAAAAAATAAATAATTCATATAGATATTAGGCACTGATACTTCTTGAATTTTCTAATGATTTTTTTATTTGAAATTTTTTAATTATCGCATAGAATTTTTATTTATTTAATTTTTTCAACATAAAAATACTTTATAGATTTTTCTGTGTTTGCTTCTTGTTAATAAAATATTTTCATATGCTTGTTTTTAAGAAAATATTTTTAAAAAAATAATTAATATAAAATATTTTTCAATTAACCATCCAACTTAATTCACTCACTAAAAAATATTTTTTTTCATTATATATTTTATAAATAATAATTTTTTTATAATATCATCAAGTTATTTTAACCATCACCAACCCCAACTTAATCACCGCCACCATTTTCTTTTGCACTTCCACTACTAACACCTCGCTATCATTTCATCATCACCTCTTCTATCATCATTGCCATGTCAATGCTGCGATTACTGCCATCTCACCATTACCGCCATGTCATCGCCAATCATCTTACCACGTCTTCCTCCACAGCCATCACTACCACTGATATTTTACTTGTAATGATGTAACACTAAAAACATTTTGCTCCATGGCTAACTCTTTTGTACTGCTAGGCAAAGCAAAACTACCAGTCTTTAATTAGTCCGAAAAAGTTACACAGGGGAACACGCGAGGGCAAGTGATTAGGTGACAGATCAAGAGTTAAAAATCAATTATTTTATTAAACTAATTTTGACATTATACACTATATTTTTTAAAAAATAAATAACAATTATTCATAAATGAAAGCATGTTATTTTTTTATAAAAATATATGTGAAGCCCTGTGTAAAAAACAAAAATTATATAATTAATCAAATAATGTTTTTAAAAGCATAAGCTATTACAGTATCAAATAGTCTCATCTGTGGTTGGCTGCTAGAGCCACGCCAAATTTAAGATTCTCTCAATTGATCTGTTATAAAAACCCAAATAACCTTAAACTTTGAAATATAGTTGCTAGTTGTTACATGTAGCCTTGGAGTTGACTAGGTCAAATGACCAGGTACAGGTCAGCCTCGAAAAATAAAAAAGAATTACGTGGAGCAATTTCATTAGTTCCATAAGCATCCCAACATCTCCGTGCTAGATCACTTTCTTTATTATCAAGTGATCACTTAATAACTGTCGGATTTTCATAACCTTCGACCTAAATAAGATTTTTTAAAACCCTAATCACTCGGCTGCATCGTTTAAACACCAACATCAAACAAATCAAATCAAAGTAAAGTATGCGAAAAGGTACAGTCCTCTCTCTATGTTTGATTAAGCGATCTTGGTGCTTTATACATGCTTATTTTATGGTGAGATTATTTTTTATAATATTTTTTTAATACTAGTATATTAAAACAATTTAAAAATATATAAAAAAATTAAAGCAAAATGTTTTTTTAATTTTTATAAAAATATTTTATAACTACAGAAACAAACTACTTTCATACTTGAAGAGAATCATTCCAAGCAGAATCAAGATGGCTAGGCGATCAATACATTGGGACGGGTTCGAAAAAGACCATAATTAATTAGATTATCAGATTAATTTGTGATTTGAGTTTCTAATATCGCAAATCGGAGAGTATTAAAACAACGCGCGTGGACTTAGGCTACAAGAACAAGAAGCGAGAGGGTAGGCTAATCAATTTAATGATTGACACGTGGTTCAATGGCTCATAACTGCTTTAGAGGCTGTTTGTCTACGCGGCTGTGGTTGCGTTTTATATCCACAGCCGTTTGATAATTAGAAAACTTATTTTACTGTGTATGGAGTTCACATGTTTTTTACGTTTAAAACACTGGAAAGAAAAAGCAACGAAAACATGCTTTACATGCACTGTAGAAACCTGCGAACAGTGCAATTCACTGCTGTTCAATTGTGAATTGCACTGTTCACGTGAACAGTGCAATTCACTTGCACTGTTCGTGATTTTTTTTAGTGTGTTAATTGTATTAATTTTTTTAAAAAAAAACTAGTTTAGAGAATCAAATTCATTCGGGATGTGAACAATATTTTTTTCTCGAAAAACTAGTATAGAGTGAATTAAATTTACACGCACAGTAATATCAATTTTATATCTGATAATATTTTATCTAATTTTATTACACGCTCAAAAATTTATGAAAACTGTAGTTCTTATTGGATGAATTTTGGACGTAATGGAATTATAAATAGTTTAATGGAATAATAAAAAATATTTTATATAAAGTATTATTTTTTTCATGATGTAATAAGAGTAATTAATTTTACAATATTTAAATTTAAAAC
>Ga0325411_1006437_pt1 | contig 12893 bp, 10 predicted proteins | sample PopdelMetagenome_13_FD_206181 | JGI IMG/M metagenome (GOLD analysis project Ga0325411, IMG submission 206181) | Populus deltoides microbial communities from Bellville, Georgia, United States - Xylem-PdIQD-R4 | ecosystem: Host-associated > Plants > Phyllosphere > Stem > Wood/Secondary xylem... | reverse complement strand
TCCTTAACCGCTCTTTCCCATCACTTGCGGATTCGTCCGGTTTCTGGTCTGCCGGAGCTAGACTAGGTCTAAGATCTGTGTTACGCCGCCTAAGCTGAGCTACCTTTTTCTCGCCAGATAGAGAATTTTGAATTCGAACTTCAATATCATCCAGCATGGTCATCATTCCAGCATTTGGTGGGAAAATAAGTGCATGCATGCTGCTATTTGCCATAAGGAAGACTCACATGGAACATTGGTTTATCAGTTTTGAACAAATACCTTAATCATCACCTCAAAGGCAAAGAATGATCAAAAGCAGCAAGATATTTCTGCAAATAATGTCATGGAACTGTTTAAGTCTGTTGAGCAGCAATTTTTTATTTTTTATTTTTTTTTTTGGTACAAAAGAAAGAAAGCACAAAAGCAGCTACGCAAAAAAAAAAAAAAACTCCTTATCTTAACAGCATCAAGCAAAACACGAATGATCGGAGAAGGATGATACTACAATATTAAAATTTAAAATTATCAATATTAATATATATATTTTTAAATTATTTTATAATATTAATTTTAAAAGCAATTTTAATCAAACATATTAAATTATTTTTTTTCAATTTCAATTTCAACCACAGTCTTAACCAAACACCTATTTTTTCAAACTAACCTTAATTAAAAGTATTTTTTACAAAATAATTTTTTTCAAATTATAACCACAACCACAACAATTACCGCAATACTAAACATAATAGCCCAAGATGTAAAGTCTGGATTCTCAAGTTGCTAAAGGTCTATAGAAGTCTAACTTGAAGAATTCTGAGCAAATGCAAGGATGAGGAAGAGAAAACGGAATTACAGCCACCTTTTAAGCTACAGTTGAACTTGTTGGAAGGGGTAGCAATTCAGGAGATGAAAATGCCCGCGGCTAGCATTTTCCATGCGAATTTTTTTAACGAGAAATAATTTAGGCAGGTATAAGGTATTTGATACATCAACCATCATCAAAGGGAAGAAAAGGGTACGTTGGATATGAATCATTAATTCTATTTTTTGTATTTGGGTGTTTATTAGGTGAAAATGAAGGGTTTTTTATTTAAAAACTTATACTTTCATTTTCCAGCCATATTTAAGGTCTGAATCAAAATAAATAGACAATACATCATTTATTTTTTTTTTCAATAAAGATTGTGTTGTCTATTATTTTATTTTAAAAAAAAAACAAGCTACACGAGCATGACCTTACTGGCTTAATACATTAAGCCTTTATTTTGTTGAGCCAGACATGTGGGCCTAATTTATTAATTTATAAACTCTATAATCATTCAATTAGTTATATGTGATATTGTTTTTTTCATGTAAGAACATATTATTATTAATAAAAGATATTTTTTATTTTTAATATTTATTAAAGTTTGATTAATGAGTCTAGAGTACAAATAAAGTCTTTGAAAAAAAAATATTTTGTAAAGAAAATTATAAAGTGGTTATAATTATGAGAATTTTTTTTGTATTAAAGAATTATTTCTAAATCTTTATGTTCAATGTTTTATTAAGATTAGGCATTAATTGGAGTTGTTGAGACCAATATATATCATGTTTTTTTTTTATGAAATGAAATGGATGTTCTCATAAGCTAAGGTATGGCTTAGAACTAATATGAAGGTGTTTGTCAGATGATATATATACTAAATTGATCTGTTTGAAGATTCTTTATGGTGAGATCACATGTATCTATTGAAAAACTGGTGTGACAGTTATGTGAATGATCCTTAGATTATATAAGTGATCATTAGACTTGAGATCATTAGGCTATATTATACAAGGAATGCTATGTTTTGATCTTGACTAATATTGTCTTAATCAAAAGTAACAGGTGAATAAATATTAGGTGTAACATGAATTATATGAAGGTGTTTGAGTAGTCAAGAAATGATTCATCATCCTATATGAATTAAAAAAAATATTTTACAAGGTCTCAAAAAGTATTAATTATGAAATTCTTGTGGAATATGGAATGAGATTTGAAAAAGGGTTTCAAGTCTTAATTAAAAAAATCAATGATTATGGATCTGAGAATAAATACAATTTGATAAAGCAAATATTCTTCATGCTCAAACATCTAAATCGAAATATTATTGATGAAGAAATAATAATTATACTCGTAACAAATAATAATTACACCCATAACTCATAAACTATAAGCCAAACCACATATGATTTTTATAATATATAGGAGATCATGACACAATGCTAGGTTATACATTTAGTTTTCAAATATAAATCAATTAATATGTTGAATTTGATACTAAGTTATTTTTTTTAATTTATTTAATCTGATTTTGATTAGTATTGTGATTTATATTTGGATCAACATATTTGAAATCTAATGAGTTACACACATTAAAAACCATTATTAAGAAATTAAGCTCAAATGATTAATCAAGTGAGACTTGATTGTAAATAAGTTTTAGAAATTAACAATTATAATGCAATTTATACAGTGATTACAATTCTAGATCCAGAAAAATCACTGCATAAATTTCTAAAACTATCTTAAAATAATACATGTGATATTTTCAAGAGACAAATTGATATGTTATCATTAATAAAGTTATCAAATTTTTAATATAAATATAACGCCATGTCTTATATTTTTTGGATGATGATGTGATGATATAAGATCAAATAAATATATTGTACATCAGGTGCCACATGTATAGTGTTATAAATAATGAAGATTATTTCTAAAGATTTTTATCTAGTGTTTATATAATGAATTTTGATATGGGTTTGATGACCTCGGTAGACACAAGACCATTAGATTTGACAATCATGTCAGACCCAAGAAAATATAGATCTGGCAAACGTGTAAGATCTAAAATACTTGGATTTGACGATCAACCTAACCCAAGGCAAACAAGGGTCTGGAATTGGTGTCAGACCCAAAACACTTAAATTCAAATATTATAGTGTTTTTGGTTGTGTCAGACTCAAGATAATCTCCTCAATTAAAAGTATTGGAGGCATGGTAATGCGTCATGCCTCTTCTTGGAATTAATTTTCTAATAGTGACAAAAATTATAACAACTCTTTTCTTTTAAAACTTTTTTAACAACTACAAAACTTTTTAATTCCCTAGTATCTCTTTTGTTTTTTTAACTGTTGTAACAACTCTTTAATTTTTTAATTTATTTTCTGCTTAGCTAGTACATGTTAGCAGCCTATAAATATCATGCACTTTTACAGTTAAAAGGAATGAAAAAAAAACATACTATTATTTTTCTATGTTTGCAAAACTTGCTGATTTTCATTTCTATCTTGGTCATTGTTTCTTAACCCTTGTTTTTAGAGGAAAAATTTATTGGATCATGGAGAATAGTCTTGGGTAGATGAAATATTTTTGGAAGTATGATTATGATTATTTTTCAAAATGTTTTTTATTCGGAAATATATTAAAATAATATATTTTTTTATTTTTTAAAAATTATTTTTGACATCAGCGTATTAAAATAATTTAAAAATATAAAAAAAATTAATTTGAAGTAAAGAAATTTTTTTTAAAATTTTTTTAAAAATATTTTTGAAATGTAAAAACAAAGTAAGAGAAAATCATTTTTAACAAATGTCAAGTTGCTTCTCTGCTGCTCGGCTCTCACATCTGGAGAAAAAGTAAAAGAAAATTTACTCGTGACTTTTGGCTTGGTAGCATTTCAATTCCCTAAATGAAGATGTTCTTGATTACTGCAGGAAATTGTGTACGAGTTTGAGAGTTTATCTGGAGTTACAGTCTTCAAGAATTTATGATTTATGAATTTTATACTAATTAAAGACTATTTTGAGGATGATAATGAGCTTTTTATGGTTTCCAATAAATTTTTTACAACAAGTTGAAACTTAGGTGTTTAAGATCCAAAAAAATCATTTTGTTAATAACAAATACATGTTTTGTCAAAATAGGAAAGAATGTATAAATAAGAATTTAGAGTTTTGATTAAATAAATATTTTTTTTTCTAGAATTTTAATCCTTCAAACCCTTTTTAATTTTATTACTTTTAATTTTAATCTTTCTAATTTTTTTAATCAATAGCGTTTATAATTATTTTTCTGATTTGTCAAATTATAAATTTATTATATTAAATGTAAGCATCATATTTTCATTTTAATTATCAAATTTTATAACATCAAAATCATATTTATAATATTAACACCATCTTTTTAGAAATTAATTTTGAATCATTTCCATTTGAGATTTATAAAGTCATTAATTTTAGGGCCTGTAGAATTAGTAGTTGAGCTGCATACAAACTGACTCAGACATATATATTATTAAAAAAAAACAATTGAATCATTTCCGCGGCATAAAACTGACATAATAATTTATTATTTTACGCATCTTCAATAAATGGTTGGTTCTTGGTTGTAATGTCAGTGTACTTTTGAAAGTTATCAAGATTTGTTTTTAGATATAAGCTCAATAACATAATTTATAAAAATATTGATAAAATAATATAGTTTATACATATCATATTATGATCAGAAAATATAATATCCAAGCTTATTACTATTCAAAATAATGATGACTTAATAAAATAAATTATGACTTTGATTAGAACACCCTTGATCCTATTTGCAAGAAAATTAAAGTTAATAAACTGAAAGTATCCTTTATCTATCTACATCCTTTTATTAATTTAGTCCTTTATCTATCTACATTTCATGAATTAGATCCTTACTAGATGATTGACCCGTATTACTCTGCGAGTCAAGTCAAATTTTTCTTGAATGTAAATAAATTATTCAAATGTTGATAATGTTTTTTTTTTCTAGCAAAAAAATGAAATTGTACGAGGGTTTACTCGATATAACCCGATTGACTTTACAAAAAAAAAAAAAACAACACATACAACTCGTAAAACAATATTTGACTAAATAAAATTTTAAGATGATATCTTTTTTTAATATTAAAATAACAACATATTGGTTTGACCTGGTTCAATTTGGGTTAACGTGTCACATTTATGACTTCGGTTATGAGACTATGATAACTCTATAGACAAAAAATAAAATAAATTATGAAACTTAATTCTCAATCAATCTAATGTTGATTGATGAAATTGAAAAAAATTCAATTAAAAAACGACTTGAGTTAACATGTCAAACTTGCAACTCGAGTCATAAAACCAAGATAACCCCGTGAAAAGTAAATCAAAAGAAATTATAAATTTTAATCTCTAACCAGCCTAATATTGAATGATAAGATTAATAAAAAAAATTAAAAAAAATAAAAAATAACTTGAGTTAATCTACCAAACTCATTACCGAGTTATCAAACCGAGATAACTTTACAAAAAAATAAAAAAAACAACTTGATTTAACCCGAGTTAACATATCAAATCTGCGATTTTAGTCTTGAGACTGAGATAACCCCATAAAGAGAAAGTCAAAACAAATTATAAAACTTGATTCTCAATCACTCCTATTGAACCTAATGTTGAGTGATAAAATTTGTAAAAAACTTAATTATAAAAATGACATAGAAAATAAGCCAAGTCAACCCGAGTTAACCATTAAATAATATTCTCGGGTCATGAGACTAGAATAACCTAATAAAAAACAAATCATGAAGTCAATTAAGAGAGAAAGGGAGAGGGGGGGGGAGAGAGAGAATGAGTTAATTGGGTTAACCTGTCAAATCTGCAATCCGGATCATGAGATGACGATAACTCGATAAAAAGCAAGTTTAATGTTGAAGAACATGTGATTCAGGTTATGAGATTGATATAATCTCTTAGAAAGAAAATAAAAAAAATGGCCTAAATTTATAAGGATTAAAATGCTAAAACCCGTGACCTTGATCGTGAGATAAAAATATTATTATAAAAAGCAAATCAAAACAGAGTATGAAACTCAATCCCCAACTTACCCAATTTTAAATGATAAAATTAAAAAAAAAATCAATTAAAAAAACACAAAAAACATCTTGAGTCAACTTGAGTTAACTCATTAAGTACTATTCCCGGATCATGAGACCAGAATAACATAATGAAAAGTAAACAAAATAAATCATGAAGTTTAATTCTCAATAAAATTAATATTAAACGATGAAATTGAAAAAAATAATTAAGAAAAAGAAAAAAAATCTGAATCAACCGGATTAACCCACCAAACCAGGTTAACCCATCAAACCTAGAATCCATATTATGAAAATGTGATAATTAAATAGAAAAAATATAACATGAAAGGACAAAAAAAACATTGGTTGAGAAAATATCAAAGAAAAAAAAAGCAAATTAAATCACTATTCTTTTTATAAAAAAGGATATAGTAAAACCCTGTTCTTTTAGTTTATAGTTAATATTAAAAGAATTGGAAATGATGTTAAATACTACATGTTCTCGTCATATACTAGATGTCATGCCCGCGTGATACTGTGCGCTTGTGGCATGCTTTTGCGTTATCGTGGGTTTGTGGAAAAAATCATAAAAAAATAAAATCATATGGAGAAAAACTATTGCAATTCATAATGTTTTCAAGGAAAAAGTAATAAAATTAAATTCTCAACCAGCTTAATATTAAAAAAACTAAAACTAATAAAGATAATTTTGGAAAAAATCATAACAAAAAAAAACGGAAGGAAAAAAAACCACGCAGGGAAACATAATATCAATCTATAGTGTTTCATGAGGAAATCTACAGTTGTAATTCTCAACTAACTCAATATTAAAAATAATAAAATCGATAAAGATAATTTTAAAAAAAATCATAACCAAAAAAAATCATGTGGGGGAACACTGTACAATCCACAATGTTTTAAAGAAAAAAACTACAAAACTAAATTCTCAACCACCTCAATATGAAAAAAAATCAAAAAAGAAAATTCTAGAAAAAAAACAATGTGGAGAAACACTGTAGTAATCAACAGTGTTTTAAAGAAAAAAACTATAACGCTAAATTCTCAACCAGCTCAATATTAAAAAAAAAAAATCGACAAAAACAATTATGAAAAAAAAAGCACAAAAAAAAGAAGACAATTTTTAAAAAAAAGCAAAAAGAAAACGAGAAAAAAGGGAAATAAAACATGCGGAGAAAGTTAAAGCTAAATTATTAACCATCTCAATATTAAAAAAAATTCAACAAAGATAATTTTGAAAAAAAAATGTGGGGAAACACTGTAGCAAAACAAAAACCATGAGGAAATCTACAGTTGTAATTCTCAACTAACTCAATATTAAAATAATAAAATCGATAAAGATAATTTTAAAAAAAATCATAACAAAAAAAATCATGTGGGGGAACACTGTACAATCCACAATGTTTTAAAGAAAAAAAACTACAAAACTAAATTCTCAACCACTTCAATATGAAAAAAAAATAAAATAAAAAAAGAAAATTCTAAAAAAAAAACAATGTGGAGAAACACTGTAGTAATTAACAGTGTTTTAAAGAAAAAAAACTATAATGCTAAATTCTCAACCAACTCAATATTAAAAAAAATAAAATAGGCAAAAACAATTCTGAAAAAAAAAGCACAAAAAAAAGAAGACAATTTTGAAAAAAAAAAGCAAAAAGAAAAGGAAAAAAATGGGAAATAAAACAAGCAGAGAAAGTTAAAGCTAAATTATTAACCATCTCAATATTTAAAAAAATTCAATAAAGATAATTTAAAAAAAAACATGTGGGAAAACACTGTAGCAAAACAAAAACCATGTAGAGAAACATTGTAGGAATCCATAGTGTTTTTTTTTAAAAAAACTACGAAGCAAAATTCTCAACCAGCTCAATATGAAAAAAAATAAAATCGAGAAAGACCATTTTGAAAAAACAAAAAAAAATCATAAAAATAAAGAAAAAAACCATGCAAGGAAACATTGTACACAATCCATAATGTTTTAAAGAAAAAAACTACAGAAATAAATTTTCAACCAGTTCAATATTAAAAAAAAGTGACAAAGATAGTTTTAAAAAAACACTAAAACAAAAAAGAATAAAAAAAGAAGAAGACAATCTTGGAAAAAATAAACATGTAAAAAAAAAAAAATATATATAGAAAAAGCTACAATAATTTCTTCATGCCCAAAGTTTTTAGAGTATTACTTTGGCCCCGTTTGTTTGTAGAAAAGTAGTTTGCTCTTGGAAAGTGGTTTCCTTGAAAAGTAAATTCATGTAAAGTGAATTACTTTCCAATGTTTGGTAATGTTATGGAAAATAAACTGGAAAATAATTTATTAATGAATTAATTTTTTAAAAAATTTATCTAATATATGAAAAATATTTAATCACTTACAATAAAAGAATAAAATCTAAAAAGTGTAATAATGAATTTTTTTATTATATCTTATATTCATATCTAGCTTATTTTATAAAATATAACTATATATGTCATATAATATTATAGAGATATAACCTAGTGAAATTTTTCATAAATAAAACCTATTAATTTTTTTTTTCAATTTTAAAATCTTAAAATATGTTTTTTTTCATATGAAGAAAGCCAAATTAGTTTATGGTATTAAGTAAGAGTAAGATATTTTGGTTTTTTGGTATGAAGATTTTTTAAAAGATAAATAAATACAAAAATATTTTGATAGATTTTTTAAACAGAGATTGTTTTTTTTATAGGTATAGGCAATTATCCCTTTAATATATATCAAATAAGCATTAAGAAATAAATATAAATATCTTACATCAAACATAGTCATGCATAAATATTAAATTTTAATGTAATACTCATACATATTAGTTCAAATTAACAAATATAAACATGTTAGACCGAATTAAACAAGTAAACATACTTGTCAAATAACAAATATAAACTTTCTTATCAGAATGAAATCATCTTAGCAATTAGGCTTGTAGCAGCGTTGGTTCACAAAATTTTGAATCCAAATTTTCCTCAAATTAGCATTTTTTACCATAAAATGCTTTTGTCAACATTTCATGTTGGACCAAGTGATCAAATGCATCCCCAAAAGTGATCTCATCAAAGCTTTCAATTTTCATCATTTATGTATATAGCTCATTAACATCAAGTTGATTTTTGCTCAGGCTTTGGATTGCAAATGCTACATCTCTAATCTTTTTAGATAACTTTTCAACACTATCATCTTCATACATGCGATTTCTCTTTCTATGTTGCCTCTTTTGTGCACTAGAGGAAGATGTCTCCTTTTCTTTTGAAGTTTCTTCATATTCCCCTTCATTTTCAATTGAAATTGATTGCTCTTGAATGTTCTCTTTCAAGTTGACATCAACATATGATTTGATATAATTTCCGGTTGCCATATCTTTTCCAACAACAAATGTCACTGCCTCGTACATATCAAGTTTTTTTGTTAAGATACTTGTCATGATTGGGATGTGCCTTTTCATAAAGTTTAGAATATGCAATGTTTTAGTTCCTTGTATAACATTTTGGAAACAAAAGTAAATATAAAAATTACGAAGAGTATAATATTTATCATTCATTCACTTCTTCATCATAAACATCTTTCGAAACTGTAATCATCTTCAAACAATCATCCCAACCAAAGCCACTTTTATTTTTAAGCTTGGTTATTATTCCCCATTCTTTTTTTACAGTTTTGAGATGATTGTCAACATGCTTAGGCTCGCATTGCACGTTGAATTTTTGGCTAATTTCTGTAGCCACCTTTCCAAAAGATTCTGCTCTAAAGGTGGAAGAAGGTTTGTTTTCTTTAAGTGCCTCCTCAGCTAATATTTCAAGTAACATGTGAGACATAGGCTTAGACCATGTAAAGTGCTTGCCATTACATTTTTCATTCTGTGTGGTACTCATTTCTACAAAAAAAAAGTTACAAATTTATACAAAATATAATCATACAATATTTAGATTTAATAAATTAAATATAAAAACTACAATTAATATTTAAAAGAGAATACATAAAATACATAAGAAATTATAATAAAGTCAACAAACAATCCAAATACATAACAAAGATAATACAAACTCAAGCAAGACATAATAAAAACAAACACATATAGTTAACACTCAATTACTAGTTTCTTTGAGTGTTATAATCATTCTACATGGTTGATGCAATCATTTCTCTTTTTGTTATCCACTCCTTATTTTTTTCCCTCTCCTCGCGTTGATTTAAGTTAATTGTTTGTCTAATTGGTTCACTTTCTGAACATATTTCTTCCATAAGAAAGTCATTTGGATCAACTCCCATAATGTGATTATGAATAATACAACATGCAAGCACAACATCTACTTGTGTTTCATAAGACCAAAAAGATTTTCCATCAATTGATTTAAAATGACTCTTCAAAATACCAAACACTCACTCAATAGCAGTTCTCAACGAAGAGTGTTGAAGATTAAATAGCTCCTTTTCATTTTCTGGTGAATGTTCTGTAAACTCATTCAAGTGATATCGAACTCCATGAAAAGGAGAAATGATTTCTTTTCGAATACTGTAACCAACATCACCAAGATAATATTTCCCTACAAATTAGAAAAAAAAACATATTACTATCTTTAGCTAATTAAACATTTTATCTGTTTATTGCATATAATAAATACTTTATTATATACCTTCTAGAATTTTTAGACCACTAGGTCTTGATAATACATCATCTAAAACCCGTGAATCATGTGCACTTCCTTCCCAGCCAGCTAAAACATATATAAACTTCAAATCAAAAGTTATAGCTGCTAAAACATTTTATGTTGTTCCTTCTTTTCGACCTCGAAACTTTCATTGAATCTCAACAGGAACATTTGCAGGAACATGGGTACCATCAATTGCTCCCACACAATCCTATATAAACATGAAAAAATAATTTATAACCTTTTCTTCTAGATGTAATTAATTAATGTGTAAAAATATTTGTATTGTTCTCATACCTTAAAATAAGGATAGAATCTTCGATTATTCATAATTTCTGCGGGAACTGTATCCCCTGAGTCTTTAATTAGATGTTTGTATAACTTAAGAACTTCTTTTAAAACAATTCTAAAGTAACGATGGATAGTTTCAACAGACCTAAAATATATACCACTAATAAAACGAAATCTTTGGTTTTGGCCTACAATTTGTAAGAACACAATTACTTGCTCCCTAATAGATATATTTTGAGTTGATCGTAATAGGTCATGACTTCTGAGAACATCACACAATTTATATAAGACAACTGGTTTCATATGAATTTTTTCAACTTAATGTCTATCACCTTAATTCAAATGCTATCCACATAGAATTCTAGTTGAGCAATTGCATTTATACGTGGTTCTCTTGGTATGTAATTTCTATTTCTTTCTTTTCAATAATAGCTACCCCTGTAGCTATCACAGTTACAACTGCTCCCATACATATTGCATGAATAATCTTACTATCCATAACAAAAAAGTGAAGTTTTTTGCTAACAAAACCTAAAAAATTGGGGAAATAAACATTAAAAAAGCATATAAAATACTTACATAATCAATACAATAAATTATGCTCAAAGAAGCTGATTCCCAACACAAACAATGCCTTAAAGGAAATACTTATATAATGAATTCTGTATCCCAAAACAAACAATACAATAATTTATTAATGAATTCTGTATATAAATATTTAACGGACTCAAGTTTTCTACCCAAACCATTTCAGTTTTTTATTATTGTGTATAATCATCATCATCAATGCACATAATATTTCATTGTCTAAATAAGATTTATACCCAAACCAATTCCCTTTTCATTACTGTGCAGCATCATCATCATCAACGCACACACATCACGCCCAGAAAGCACAAGAAACACACAAAGCACAAGAAATGCATATCAACTCATCAACAGAGAAGGAAAACATTTACAGGAAAGCATATGAGAAGGAGAAGGAGAGCTAAAGGTAGCAGATTTGGGAAGGGGACATCGAGTGGGTCGGGTTCTACTGGAAGAGAAGCAATTAAAGAAAAGGAGAGGAAGATGAAGAGATGGAGGGGAATTGAAAGCATATGTTTTCAATTAAACAAAAGGAGAAACATAGCATGGGTTTGTTGTGAAAAAAACATAGCATGGGAAAAATGGGTTTGGGTTTGCTGTGTTTGGTTTATGGGAAAAATACAAGGGTTTGGGTTTGCTGTGTATGGGTTGTCTGGCGAAGAGAGGTGGCTTAGCAGGGAAGGAATGGTGAAACGAAGGGCGCCTTCGGCTTAACGAAAGAATGGTGATTCTTTGAGTTTGCTGTGATTCTTTAAGTGGCGAAATGAAGGAATGATGATTCTCTGGAGTTTGCTGTGTTTGTGTATGGGTCTGTGTTTGGTTTCTGGGAAAAATTTTGGGTTTGTTGTGGTTGATTTTTCCTAGGGTTTGGGTTTGTTGTGGTTGAATAGGTTGCCTTCCCAGGGGTTTGGGTTTACACAGAGCATGGGAGCATGGGTTGCGGTAAAATTAACAAGATAAATCAATATCACAAGATTTATGCCATTATTATAACTACAAATTAAAAATAAAAAGGATGAAAACATAAGATAAATAAAGACATTTGAGGAAAAATAATTATCTGGAAGAAAGCTGAGAGATGCTTCAATTGTTCTGCGTAAACGATTTGGGAGAGAAAGAGAGTTAGGGATTTGTATTTTGAACAGTGCATGTTTTGTCAACAAAGAAAAGGAAAGTGTTTTCCTTAGAATAAAAAAAGGAAAACACTTTCCCGCCATAAAGTTTTTTTTCTTTGCTGGAATTCAATTTTTTTAACCAATTTTTTTATATTTACCAAACATGAGAAAATAAAGAAAATAATTTTCAAAAAAATAAATTTCTAGAAACAAACATGTCATTTGTTTTCTCATGAACCGTGATCTTCTCAAATGTCAGATATGAGAGATCGCAATTTGTTCCCATCGCATGTAAAAGCATGTATGTGGTCAAGGTACAATATCTATAAATGAAAAGCAAAAATTG
>Ga0325411_1006436_pt1 | contig 12894 bp, 2 predicted proteins | sample PopdelMetagenome_13_FD_206181 | JGI IMG/M metagenome (GOLD analysis project Ga0325411, IMG submission 206181) | Populus deltoides microbial communities from Bellville, Georgia, United States - Xylem-PdIQD-R4 | ecosystem: Host-associated > Plants > Phyllosphere > Stem > Wood/Secondary xylem... | reverse complement strand
AAACCACTAGGGGATTAAGAAAAGACAAAGGCAAATCAGTAATGTTCATTTTTGCTGATGAATTATATTTTAGTCCCTATAGATTCATAATGTTCCACGTTGGCTCCATCGTTTGACCTTCTTCAAAATTGATCGCATGGTTTTGAAAACGTTTCAGATTGGCCCTCCACGATAGAATACTTAACAAAACGCAATGGAGTGCCCTTTCCTTCATCTTCTATGCTTTGCCATAGCCACCATCGAAGTTCTCAACTCGAAAGGCTCATAGACAATAGAGCTCCCCTTAGCATTCATTTACTTGAAGGATTAGCATGGTAAAGTTTCAAATACAGAGAGTGAAGAGGAACGTTTTTCAATCAAGGGGCTAGAATAGCTTGCTTGATTTTTTTTTTTTAATAACCGTGAGTGTTCGGGTTAGTTTACGCACACTTCGACTAATCCTCCGAGACCCTGAAAGTTAACGACTAAGTAAACCTCCAGTAACCTTAAGATTTGTGGCATTCGAACTAGTGATTTCTAGAGAGGAAACCTTAAGTTTAACCAGTTAAATTACACCCCTCAAATTAATTCGCTTGATATTTACTTACATAGCTTATTCCTTATTTTTTATGGGCTGGTATTTGGTATATATTTGTGTTTGTCCCCTTTTTTTTCCAACGGTTATCCGAAAAAACAAGCTGCTTTTGAAAATATGAACAAAACATAGACTATTTCTAATGGATTTGGTGGTACCAACTCAATTTTTGTTTTAAATAAAGCCCAACTGGATAATGTGATTGCGTTTGAAGTTTGAGTATGTAAAAATGATAAGAGGCCATGCCTTTCACGCTATCTCTTTTCATGTCGTCTTGATAAAGAGATCAAATCAAATGAAGACCTTTTGCTAATCTTTAGTTAGGGTCTTAATTAACTTCTTCTAAAAGAGGAAAAATGAAGGGGACTATACTTAAGTAGCGATTTGTACATGCAATGAGTATTAACCGAAAAAAAAACAAAGGAGAAGAGGGTTTTACTTTACCTCTTCTCACGTGAAAATTTTTTTTAATCTTTATTTTTTATAAATTTTAATTTTATTTTTTATTATTAAATTTATTAAGAATTGAGTTTTATAATTTTTTCAATTTATATTTTATATGATTATCTCTTTCTCATTACCCGGATCACGGGTTTAATGGGTTGGCTCGAGTTTTTTTTCTTTTTTTAATTGATTTTTTTCTCAATTATATCATTCAACATTTAGTTGATTAAAAATTAAATTTTGTGATTTTTATTTTATTTTTTTCTTAATAGATTATCCTCATCTTATAACTTGGGTCACGAGTTTGGCTTGTTAATCCTAGTTGACTTGAATTGTTTTTTGTGTTTTTTTAATTTTTTTTAATTTTATCTTTCAACACTGGGTTGATTGAGAATCGAGTTTTTTAATTTGTTTTATTTTTTTTTACATTAGGTTTTCTAACCTAGATTGTGAGTTTGACATTGTCATAACCCAATTCTGGGTTATTCCCAAAAAATTCACTTTTTTTCAAAATAAAAATCAAAAAAATAAAATAAAAGGCCGGCAACGTGGAGAAAGCTGGTCGGGAAATCAAGCTTCAATTTTTAGAGGAAATTCAAGGCCTAATTGTACCCCATTATGCCCAAAAATGGAGACAAAATGCAAATTCAAGGTTAAATTAAATGATTATTGGATGAATTTGCATAAAAATTAAGTCCAATGACATAATTAAATTTTTAATAGGCCAATTTGATTTAATCATGGGCCAAATTAAATTTTAATTAATTTGGGTCCGATTGAAGGATTTAATTAAGTGCAAGGACTTAATTATACTTTAAATGGGTCAAATTAATTTTATTTGAGGCTTAATTGGTGAAAAATTAAGTTTGGGAGCCTAATTTAGGCTTAATTGAGGAGATTGAAATTTTAAGAGATCAAATTTAATTTTTACCAAGTTAATTGATTGAAATCAGGGGCCAAATTGCAAGAAAATTGAAGTTTTGGGGTCAATTAGGGACTGGATTGAAGAAATTTGCAGCCAAGGACCAATCTGCAAAAGGCGCCACAATTGAGGGGCTTAATTGACAAAAACCGAGGTGAAATTGAAGAAATTAAAAGTTTGATGGTCAATTAGGGGTTAAATTGACAAAATCCGAGACCAAGGACCATATTGCAAAAGGTGCGTAACTTCAAGGTTCCAATTGAAGGTCATCAGGGGCTTAATTGCAAACATTTAGGGTCAATTAGGAGTTTAATTGAAAGAAATTGAAAGCGGAAGGATTGAAATGAACTTTGGCCAAAACAGAATCCTGAACACTATTCATTATCTTCTTCTTTTTTCCCGGAAAAACTGGTTCAGTCACCTCCTTTGCAGGTGCATTTAATGCACCTAACGTCCACCAAATTTGTCAAAACTTGCATCACCCCAAAGAGGCCAACTCAGGCATCCTGCAGCTGCAGATTTGATAATTTAACAGTGCACCATGCCTACTTTGAGCCAACGGTTGGGATCCTTCTCATCTGAATCAAGGGCTGAAATTTTTCTCCATTGTAGACAAGATTGCCCTCTTCCACCGCTTATAAATAGAGGTGGATTTGATGGCCTGAGGGAGGATAAAATTGGGTCCAAAATAAGCCAAAAAATCAGCCTCTTCCCGGTTTCTGCCATTTCTCTCTGTTTTTCTGTTTTTCTTTCTCCCTCCTCCACTGCAACCACTGGCAGCACACCATCACTGGTCTTCCCACCACCAGTTCCACCACAGAAACCTTTCTCCTGCACCAATAGACGTTTACCAATGGTAGAGCAGACATCGCGTCTCTCTCCTCTCATTCCTCTCCTACTTCTTCCCGCTGCAGACTTTCTTCTTCTGCTTCTTCTTCTTTCTTCCTCTGTCGCCAACGTCTCTTCCTCCAACTCCGCCCTTGAGCAACCAGCATCACCACGTGTTGCCAAGACCATCGGCCAGCCACCACTGCGTCTGTAATAAGCCACCATGAACGTCTCTCTCCCCTCTGCAGATTGCTTCAGTTTCTTCCTCTTCCAGCTGCAGCCGCTCCAGCCACCTGCAGCCAACCCCACCGCCATTTCCACCGCCGGCTTCAGGTCATCCTCCCCCGCCAGTCAGCCATCACTGCCACGTCAGGTGGTCCGATACCCTTCCCCTGGTTCTTCATCTTCCCCATGAGAGTTCCACTGTTTTGAACAGTGGAACGTTTTTGAACTGTTTTTGAACAGTTTTAGTGGACAAAATAATAATAAAAAATCAAAAAAAAATTTTAATTGTGATTTCAAAAATATTTTTAACAATTTTTCATAATATTGGGTTGTATATTTACACTGTAAAATACAAATCTAGTATTAAAATACCCGATTTTCTCCAAAATATTTCAAAAAAAAATAAAAAAATAATTCAAAACATTTTCAAAAAAACAAAACATTTTGTTGCATACGACTAAATTCTAAAATTTTTCCAAGCATATTTTTCATAAAAAAAATTGCATCTTTTTTTTTTTTGCATGTTCTTAAAATGAAAGAATGGATATCGTAATCAGTTTATGATTATCCATTAGGATTTGGTCAACATGTCATAAACCTTTTTCCAATCTTTTTTTTAGGACCCAAATGTAGACTTTAATATTTGTGAGGTGTAAAATTACACGATAAAGTACACCCTCAAGTATTAAAGATATAAGGTGTAAAAATACGATGCTAAAATTCAAACTTTGGAACGGTTAGGATTTAACCCGATAAGGTAGAGACTCTCTCATGAAGAGAGATCTGCCTTGAGCATTAGAAAAGACCAACGAATAGAAACCCAACTTAGAAAAAACAATCAAACAACAATGCAGCTTATCTTAGGTAGGGCGCACTGGGGTGATGCGTCTTCCCCTTGCACAACCAGTCCCTTACCCAGACTCTCGCAGACCATAGGTTCCTAGTGACCATAATACTAGGTGGCGACTCCTAAACATTAATCATAATTTTATGATTAAATCCAAAAAACCTTCCTAACACACAACACCCCTCATCAGGAGGCACGACAGAGAGCCTACATCGTCGCTAGATGACGTCGTGCCCCCGCGACAAACATGTTAACCCAGGTTGACTCATATTATTTTCTTGGATCCTTTTTTAATTGATTTTTTTTCATTTTTGTCCTTCAGCATTAGGTTTATTGAAAATTGAACTTTATGATTTTTTTTATTTTCTTTCTGTAGGATTATCATGATCTCTTGACTTGGTACATGGATTAACGGATTGACCGGAATCGATCTAATATATTATCATTTTAATGTTTATTAAAAAAATTCATCTTAAATATTTAATTTCAGTGAAATTATATTTTTACATGTTATTTGGGTTGTCTTTGGAGCCACCAAAATAATCAAGTCACGTTAAATTAATCCTCACATGATTTAAATTGTTAATATTAGAAAAATATTAACAATGTACAAATATTTTTTTATATTAAAAAAATTAATTTAACTTACAGCACGGGTCATAGTAATTATCTAAGCTGGATTGAAAAACAAATTTCACCTTTGGTCATTTTTTTTTTTTGGATTCGAGAAAACCTTTCTCTAGAAAACGTACTTTGTGAGTCTAGATGAGCAAGTAAAACCCCAACTGTTCCAGACTCTTACAAAAAAAATAAACTAAATTGTCACTAACTTGTAGCAAGCATCTCTTATATCATATTATATTATAATAATGTAAACTAAAATTGTTGCTGCCTTTATTGTAACAACTAATAATGTGGATTGGAAGTGTAATTAATTCATAAAAAAACCCGTCTGTTCCTCAATTTGTTTTTTTTTAAATCAATTCGATTCTTAAAATTCTCAAATTCATCATTTTTAATATCCATTATGTATCCTAATATTTTATTAAATCTTAAACAAATATGTACAAATTGGCCAAAAATTCTTTAAATATTACTCAGGGCCAAAAATAAATATTGTTTACTCAATAACTCCAGTATCTTATCTTGATTAAAAAAAAAAACCTAAGAGAAAATATTAGATTGCTTTGGAAGTAAGAGCGATAAAATTAAAAACATGTAAAATAAAACAGTAATAATTGTAAGGAAAAAAAATAAACTTAATAAAGTAATTTATATAAAAGATAAAGCATAAAATTGTAAATAACTCATAAAGTAAATTGCAAGAAAGCTTAATTACAAGAAAGATAAATTGTTGAAAAGCTTGAAAGAAACCTGTATTAAAATTTGTATCGAGGTAGTTCAAAGAATTACAATGAACCGTTCCTTTTAATAATAATTCTTAGACCTAATTAATTCTTATCCTATAAATTAGGAAAAATAATAAACCTAGAGTGATGCAAGAAGTCCTACCTCGTTCAAACCCACACCTAATAACTACAATCCCAATCAAACCCATAATTCATGACTAGAACCCCATTTAAAACCACATTGATGACTAACTTGATTCAAAGCAACGATTAATGGCTAACCCCGTTTTGTTTTCTATGCTAACCGGCTAGTATAAATAGATAGCCACTCTTTCATTTATGATCCATCAAGTGAGTGTAGTGTAGCGTGTGATAAACACAATAAAGAGTTAGAGAGATTCATACCTATTGATTATCCAGTACAGGGATGGTGTAGAGTTCATTTGTTGAGAAAAATATTTAGTGATAATATTGGGTTCTTAGTGTTAAGATCTTTTTTTTTCTAAAATTTTATCTTTCGTGCTCTTTGGTTATATATTTGTCTAGGTATCTCTATGTTAATTGGTATCAAAGTTACGCCAGTTGGTATTAAAGTCCAATAATTCATTGTAATTAGTTATTGTATGCTATTAAATAATCATAGTTGGTAGAGGTCACAAGGCAAAGCGTGCTCATGTAAAGGGTGATGATGAGGTTCCATCTAAGAAATGAAATGTCGAAGAACTAGTGATTAAGGACTTACAGAGATAAGTTACAGAATTACCACATTGATTAGCAATGAAAGACTTACAGAGACAAGCTGTAGAATTAACGCATTAATTGGCGGAGAAGAACCTAGAGGAAAGCGACCATGCTAGTTTTGAGAGCCTATTTTAGAGGCATGAGTAGAGGAGACAACCTCTTGATCGAGATCTACTAGCCAAATTTCAGCAACAAAACAATGGTGTTGAAACTGAAGTTCTTAATGATTCCAGTTTTTTTATGGATTAAAATCAACTATCACAATTTGATAAGGAAGAAGCTCAAGATGTTATTGATATTGAGGGTTGCAAAAATGCTAAAAATTTTGTAAGTTGGGATCTACAAGGATTCTTTCATGAAAGTAAAGAATTATTTGATATTCTAACCAAGTTCTTTGGAGCTAACTCTGATATTGTCAAAGTAATAGAAATTTTAAGCCATAAAAAAAAATCAATAAACCACTCTTTTGTACGTTGCCAGTAATCTAGTGTTTAAAGTTGATGTTTGATAAATTTTAAAGTGGTTTTATTGTGTTTTAAAAAAATGTGTTGCTATAAAAAAAAATATTAGTTGATGTTAAGGACAATAATGTAATGTTATGGTAAATTTTGAATTCAATATTTAGTTAGGAGATTTTGATCATGCATTTGAATTAAAGAATGAGAAGACATCCTATAAAGAGCCAGAGGGAGTACATGGTATGATGTTTTGAGAGACTTCTATGCCAAATTTCTTTGTATCGATTGTTTAGTAAAGGAAATACTTTGGTGGTTAGCGAGAGGTGCTTTTCAATAAACCTAGAAACTAGTTTTACTAAGTAACAATAGTTATTGTAGATGAATATGAAAATAGTTGCTAGCAAACCTCTATGTGTTACACTTGCTCCAAGAAAAGAAGATAAAGTAGCAAGGTTGTAGGCTCGATTTTCTTAAATACAACTAGACATAGACTCAACTTTAATTGAATATCCATAAAAACAAGGCAAGAGTAATTTGAACTCGAGAACGAATTCTTTTTTTTATCTAAAAAGACTGTTATAGGAAGTTTTACCCCATTCAAAGCCATAATTAATGAATACCTATAACTGATGACTTGAACCTATCAATCAAACTAATAATTGATTACTAAAACCCTATTCAAAGTCACAATTAATGACTAACCCCATTTTATTTTTTATGCTAGCCAACTAGTACAAAATAGATACTCTCTTCCTTTTATGATCTATTAAATGAGAGTATTTTAGTATGTGATAAATATAAGTGAGAGATAGAGATTAGTATCTATAAATTATTAAATATAAAGGTAGTGTAGATTTTCTTTATAGAGGAAAATATTGAGTAATATTTTTATACCTAGATGATTAGAGAAAACGAGAACTATGTTTAAATAGAAAACTAAGTTATCTAACATTCTTGGTCGCATTAAGAAATTATTATTTCATGCTTATTCCTATGATGAATAGTGAGTTGTGTTCTTAATAATTTTTATATCTCGCTATACAAAGTGGAGTATAATAAAATACTCTTAATAAAAGATCACCTATATAAGTAAGAAATGTGACCACTTCTTTGAGAATTCCGATAAAGATTGCATTCTCTAAAGCACCCATGAATTCAAGAGTTGTTTAGAATTAAAATGAACACAACAATGAGAACTAAAGAAAATCTCTAGGTAAAGAACTATATAAGTACTATTGTCTTGGCTTACACAAAAACTAAATAGTTCAAGACATCGTGATCACTATTTAGCGAGGAAATCTAATAGTATTTTACTAAGAAAAGTTCAAAGCTAAAGTTACTTATTCTAATGCAGTGATTCATTAAATCGGTATCTCTCAACAAATTTTCAAGTTGTTTTAAAACTAGTATGACATTTTCTATTAATGTGGGGAATTATTGGAAATTTGTTTAAATAACATGGTTAATAGGCATATTTGATACCAAATTAAAAGTGAGGTTCACTCACTTTTGAGATTAAAACTTTGTGAGAGTTTAATCTCTAACATATGTTTTTTAATATAGAATATTAACATGATTTAAATAAATTATGGATGAATGAGAAGTTGAGTTCAAAGAACCCTTAATCGGTATATTTTGGTGAAATCCAAAATGCTCTAAAAAAATTTATTTCACATTGAAAAGAAATAATAATTTCTTAATGTTTATAAAGTAAATAGTTGAAAAAAAAAATAAGATTTGACCCAAAAAAAACCTAAACTTTTAGAGGTGAGAGATTCTAGATAAAGTGGGCTTTGAACTTAAACCTACAAACATGCGTGAGTGTCAACAAGACTTGACTCGTGCTCTAGTTTCCAGCATGACTTGGGCCTGAGCCTAAGTTTATTGTAAAATAATATTTTAGATCATAAATTTTTGATTTTTTTTTTTGCCAATTGAAATTTAAACCTGGGTCAACTTATTTTTTATCCAATCAACCCATGAATATTAACACTTCTTCCTTATAAATTTGGACAGTTTTTTAAGTTAAAAAAATAAAAATTAATAGCTACTATATTCAAATTTAATTGTTAATTTATAATAATTAATCAAAAATAAATATTTAAAAATAAATTATAATTACTACCATAATTAATTTCTCAACTTTTATAACTATACCAGTAACGCCACCGCTAGCGAGATTTTAGGTCAATCATAATTACACCCCCACTATCTTTCAAGTTTTCAAGGGAACGATATGATTAATTTTTTAGAAGAAAAAAAAGGTACAATTGGGCCCGGGCCCAGTATTCTTCTCAAGTCCGGATCTGTGATTCGGCCCATAATCTTTGTTGTTTAAAGAAGTTCCAAACCCTAATTTACTCTATTCATTCATCTCCACTTCCTTTGCAGCCAGAGCTCTTCCGCTTCTCCGCCAACAATGGTAACCTTGTCCCCCATCTCAGATTCTCTTTGCGGCAACATTTTTTTCCTTGATTTTTGCATCTGGGTTTTCTGTATCTTTCATTTCTGAGGTCGTTTAACTATAAAAAGATGGAGGCTGTGGTTTTGTTTTTTGAGGTTGAAACTCTGATTTATGAAGTTTAGATTCATTAGTAATCAAAGAATTTAATGTTGTCTGCTTTGTTCGAGATTTGGCTTTGTACTAGTGAGTTGTGTGTGGTTTTGTTTTTGTTAGAGATTTGGCTTTATGCACGTGTTAGTTGCAGATGAGCTGTGTTCTCTAGAGATTTGTGTGTACGAAAGTATTGCTCTTAGTGAAAGTTTGGTTTCAAGGAGAGCGGAAACTTTTGGGAATGGAGGGCTTGTGGGGCTGGTGGTTAAAAGTATAATGAGATGCATGATTGAGATGAACGGGTGCATGGATAGAGAGAGAGTTGGAATGATTTAAAAATATGGGCTAATGAGAAAAAACAGCGGTTTTATGCTGATTCAAAATATAGTAAGAGTGAATTTAACGTTTGAGACGCTGCTTGTTTGATGGAAAGCCTGTTCCAGTTGCATTGTATTTGCACCTTTTATTTTACATTGTGGTATTTGAGAATTTGTCTAAGAGGTTGCATCATATTGTTTTTCCTTTCTTCTTGTTTTTTTATTGATTAATGATATTTTTATTACAGGTGAACGTTCCTAAGACTAAAAAGACCTACTGCAAGAACAAGGAGTGCAAAAAGCACACCTTGCACAAGGTCACTCAGTACAAAAAGGGGAAGGATAGCCTTGCTGCTCAGGGGAAACGTCGTTATGATCGCAAGCAATCTGGTTATGGAGGTCAGACAAAACCAGTGTTTCACAAGAAGGTTTGTTTTCTTATTCTTTCCCTGAACTTGACATACATGAAGTCCCACTAGGACAGGGATCAGTTTTTGAGTTTTCTTACCCCATATTGTAATTTGTAATTTGCTTGTTTCAGTGGTGGGAAAAATATTTTATGATGTTTGACTGTGAAATCTTGATGGTGTATGTAAACACCACCAGAAAACATATTTTTGTAGTTACAGAATATTCTCTCTGGAGGCCTGTGATGATTTAAAATTTGCCTACATTGTCTGATCATCCAACTGATGACAGAGACATGAATGAATTAGTTCTGAGGCCTTCCTCCCTTTTTTCCCTGTCCTTGTTGGTTGATATTAAAATGAAAAATGGTTACGTTGTACTTGTTATACCACCCTAAAGCTATCTTTTTATTGTATCTGAATTCTCTTTAGAGGCCTATGATGATTTGAATTTGCCTACATTGTCTGATTGTCTAGCCAATGACTGAAACATAGACTAGCTTTGAGGCCTTCTCTTCCCTCCCTTTTTCCCTCCATCTTACATGCATAGTTGAGTTGTTGTATTGATTTCTTTTCTCTGAACAGGCAAAGACAACAAAGAAAATTGTGTTGAGGCTGCAATGCCAGGCATGCAAACACGTGTCTCAGCACGCAATCAAGGTTGGTCATGCAAGCGATTTTTTATTGTGGTTTCTTACCTTGCGACTTCAACTGTGCTAATGTTTGTTACTGCCAATGGTTTCCACAGAGGTGCAAGCACTTTGAGATTGGTGGAGACAAGAAGGGAAAGGGAACATCTCTGTTTTAAGTGCATCATTTTGTTCTTTCAGGATTACTTTCAGGTGTCTACTATTTCTAGAACCGAGAAGGCATTATGTGATAGTTTTGTTTTATTTGGTTTATTTAAGACTTTGTATCGGTGAAGAAGTTTGAGGTCATTGTGGAATATTGATTATGATGTTAATCAATTTTGAGCTTATTGTTTGCCGTTGTTGCTTAACGAAATGGACCCAGTCATTTCTTTAGTGCATTCATAAGAAGGGAAAACGCAGTTGCTGGCTTGAGAAGGGGTGAGCCTCGGCAGTTCAAAAGAACTTATGATCTTGATAAGGCAGAGGAGGCGACAGTTGCACCCTCACGCCTATTATCAGTAGAACTACCATTCTCTTAGCTGACTGACTAGCTAAAGCTGCCAGGCTCAAGCGATGCCCTTAGAACTGGGTTTACACTCCCCTGATGTTTTGTATTTATTGCTTGAGATGAATTCAATTTCATTTTTCACTCAAGTGCAGCTATAGCCAGTCAAGAAACTATGTTGCAGATCTGCACCACTATAAAGCTATCGGCAATGGGCTTCTCGTCGTGATTTCATGGGAATGAAAAACCTTGGTCCCAATCCCTTCAGATAAGGTCCTAGGCTTCCCTATCCTCCCTAACTATGCGTTCAAATTTGAGCGCTTTCGTTTTCGTTTACAAACCAGAATAACCAGCATCTTAGAACTATTCCCATTTTTCTTCTCTTTTCACTACTTTAAAGTTTATACAAAATATGATTCACTGATATATGAATTCCTAGCATAAACTTAATAGAGGATTGGTGCTGTCCAGTAACCCACCTCCCAAGGACTGAATCTAACCATTCAGTAGAAGCTGGAACAAAAGGCTTCTTCCTCAACCCAGGGAAATGGTGAAGAAAACAGTGTTCAAGAAACTGATTGGCATGAATCTAGACTCCTGGGGTCAATGAAGAAGCTAACTCCACCAAAATCATATGGCAGTAAACTTTTGCCGCTGAATCACGCCGTCTCTAGGGTTGAACTTGTGTAGACATTCGGGGTGCAGATTATCTATTCAGTCGAAAAATAAAAATTAGAAACAAACCCACCATGAACATGCCAATCATGAAGACTTGTAAGAAGTGGAGTTAGTATGAAATTCCTCATGGTTGAATTCTTATGATCGAAGGATATGTTTGATTTTTCAAAACATATATGCACAACAAAATAATAAATTAAAAAATTTTCAGGAGTTATAAGAATTATATTTTTTTAACAAATTTAGACTCATTTAAGATTTATATAAAAATTATGTGATTTCTTCAAATAAAATTTTCATGTGAGTTTTAGATTTATTAATCAAATATTAGATTCATTAATTAAATGTTTGATGAATATTAAAGATAATTAAATCTTTATTAAAGATTAAATATATTTATATGAATAAATTCAATACCACATATAACTAATCAATTGGCTACACTAATAGGAGATTCCGGTATGAGGAGATAAAAACACAAATTGTTTTTACCAATATCATAAATTAAACCAACAATAAATATTAAATCCGAGATTATTATTTATGCATCATTTTTAAGTAGGGTCAACCAACGAAAATGGCTGAAAGCCCTTACTCATAATATGTTTGGGAGTGTGCTAAATGTTGTTTTGCAAAGTGTTTTTTTACTTGAAAATACATCAAAATAATGTTTATTTTTTAAAAAATTATTTTTGATATCAACATACTAAAATAAAAAAAAAGTAATTTAAAAACTAAAAAAATTTAATTTTTTCAAAAATTACAGTTGAATTACAATACTAAACAAAACCTTAATACTGCCGAAATGCCTATTAACCGTTCACAATTTAAGAGGCAAATGGACTCGGTTGACATTTGACTTGCAAAGAATAGGATGATAAATCATGTCAATGAATTGCAATATATATATATATATATATATACACACACACTCACAAACATACACATATGTATTATTAACTTATAATATTTCTTGATGCATAGTTTTTTCTTTCATCCACAAAACTTATTTATCAAATTTATTTTGAATTGAGAAATCATGAGGCAATACTTTGGGCTTAATTGTCACATCCACCCATTAATGGGCCAGGCCTCTTTCATCCCCCCAAACCCAATCCAACCAAATTCAACCCAACGTCATGTCGTTCAAAGCCAAAAATTCTCTCCCTTTCAGATTCCAGACTCCACCCTCTCTTCATGCCAAAAAAGGACCTGCACAACTAAATTTATCCCATTCAAGACCTCAATAAAAATTCCTATTTTAATTTTTAACTTGAATTGAAAATAAATTCCTATTTTAATTTTTAACTTGAATTGAAAATAAAATTCCCATTTTTACGTGACAGTTAAATCATCCATGAATTATTTTTTTTATAAACATTATGAAGAAAGGTCATTTTATTTTCCATAATT
>Ga0325411_1006434_pt1 | contig 12895 bp, 5 predicted proteins | sample PopdelMetagenome_13_FD_206181 | JGI IMG/M metagenome (GOLD analysis project Ga0325411, IMG submission 206181) | Populus deltoides microbial communities from Bellville, Georgia, United States - Xylem-PdIQD-R4 | ecosystem: Host-associated > Plants > Phyllosphere > Stem > Wood/Secondary xylem... | reverse complement strand
TAGCTTGAAATCCTTCCTTCAATGCATTCACCACCTTAAAATCAACCCCCTCTTTATGTTTAATTAAGTTACTCACTCTAATTACTCACTTTAATTAGTGAAATCAATGAGCATTTAAGTAGAAAAATCACACAATTCTTCCCCCTCTCTTTCTTTGAAGCTCACGGCTAAAAGAGAAAAAAAATGGAGCATTTATAGTCTAACTTTTACTTATTTACACATTGGCCCTCATTTCTTCTCATTTCTATTTTTGCCACTCAACTCTTCTTTTTACTTAATTCTCACCTTAACATCTTATATTTTATACTATTGTATCCAATTACAATACTTGGAATCCTTTTATTTAATCTATTCGGTACTTTATTTATTTTACTCATATTATAATTTAGCGGGTTTTCACAGTTTCCACTATATAGTTTTGTCTTGATGCAATGTTTCCTCACATACTTTTTTTAAAAATTATCTTTATTGAATTTATTTTTTTAATATTGAGCTGGCTGATAATCTAACTTTAGCTTTCCCCACATGCTTTTTTTTTATTTTATTCGTTTTTCTTTTTCTCCAAAATTGTCATTTTTTACATTTTGTTTTGTTTTGTTTTGTTTTTTTCAAAATTCTTTTTGTTGATTTTATTTTTTTACTATTGAGCTGATTGAAAATTTAGTTTTTTAGTTTTTTTCTTTAAAACACTATAGCTTTCCCCACGTGTTTTTTTTTGTTCGCTTTTGTTTCCTTTTTTTTACATTTTTTTTCATTTTTTTACCCAAAATTGACCTCTTCTTTTTTTTTAAAATAGTTTTTGTTGGTTTTTTTTATATATTGAGCTGGTTGAGAACTTAGTTTTGTAACTCTTTAAAAAAAAAAACTATGGATTGCTACAATGTTTTCTTTACATGGTATTTGTTTGGCTGCAATGTTTTCCCCACATGTTTTTTTTTAAAATTATCTTTGTCGAATTTATTTTTTCAATATTGAGTTGGTTGAGAATTTAGCTTTAGCTTTAGCTTTAGCTTTCCTCACATTTTGTTTTGTCATTTTTTAAAATTTTTCCCAAAATTGTCTTTCTTCTTTATATATATATTTTTTTCATAATTATTTTTGTTGATTTTATTTTTTTACTATTGAGCTGATTGAGAATTTAGTTTTTTAATTTTTTTCTTTAAAACACTAGATTGGTACAATGTTTCTCTACATGGTTTTTTATTAAATATTTTTTTTTCAGAATTATCTTTGTCAATTTTTTTTCATATTAAGCTGATTAAGAATTGAACTTTGTAGTTATTTAAAACAATGTAGATTGCTACAGTGTTTTCCCACATGATTTTTGCCTTGCTACAGTGTTTCCCCACATGTTTTTTTAATCGATGTTTTTTTTCCAAATATTTTTTTGTCAAATTTATTTTTTTCATATTGAGCTGGTTGACAATTTAGCTTTTTTTTCTTAAAACATCGTTGATTGCTACAGTGTTTTTCCATATGATTTTTTTTATGTTTTTTTAAATTGTCTTTGTCGTTTTTATTGCTTTTAATATTGAGCTGGTTAAGAATTACAGCTGTAGATTTTCTCATGAAACACTATAGATTGTTATAGTGTTTCCCTGCATGTTTTTTTCCTTTCATTTTTTTTTTTATATTTGTCAAAATTATCTTTGTTGATTTTTTTTAATATTGAGCTGGTTGAGAATTATAATTGTATATTTTATCACAAAACACTATAGATTACTATAGTGTTTTCTTAAATTATTTTAATATTGAGCTGGTTGAAAATTTAGCTTTAACTTTCCCCACATGTTTTTTTTTTCTATTTTTCTATTATTTGTTTTTGCTTTTTTTTTCTTCCAAAATTGTCATCTTCTTTTTTTCTTTTCTTTTTGTTTTTTTTATAATTATTTTTGTTGATTTTGTTTTTTTAATATTGAGATGGTTGAGAATATAACTTTGTAGTTTTTTTCTTTAAAATATTGTGGATACTAACAGTTTTTTTTATATGATTTTTTTTTCATAAATCCACAATAATACACAAACATGCTATAAGTCCGCGGCATCGCACGGGCATGTCACCTAGTACAAAAAAAGACGTGAATTAAAAAATTTAGTTTAAAAATCAAAATTACTGCACCACTACCATGCTCATTGCATAAGAGAATGCTTTCATGCTTCGATCACAAGTCATGCCATGGTAAAGGCAATGCTTGTTACAAAAGGTATTGCTATATTAATTAACCAATGGAGCCCTGACAACTTTGAAGGTATTTAAATTACGGTAAATGTTGCGGTTTTAGAAATACATTAAAATAATATATTTTTTATATTAGTATATTAAAATAATATAAAAATATAAAAAAATTAATTTTAAATAAAAAAATATAATTTTAACCGTATTCCCAATCATTATAAACACTGCTTACTAGGTATTGCCACTATTCATCATCCTTATGTTTAGAAGTATGGTATTAGTAATGATTGTTTTTAAAGTGTTTCTCATTTTAAAATACATTAAAATAATATTTTTTTATTTTTAAAAAATTATTTTTAACATCAACTAATCTAAATGAACTGAAAACATAAAAAAAAATATTAATCTAAAATAAAAAAAATAAAAATCATTTTAAAAAAAATACTTTCAAAATACAAATACTAAAGACTGCTGTACTGGGTATTGGAACTGTTCATCGCCAGTCCTTTGACATGGGCACGGCCACTCTCTGGTGTCGAAATCTGCACACCTATGCAAGAGCCTAATACCCTGGGAAGGCCAGGCTAAAACCAATCTGGTTTGGGCCGCAGTCCTGCACTGCCAATGAACAGCTAGCCTATCACCCCTGAAGGTGGAATTCTGGTCCAAACCGAAAGTTCTAAAGTACTAGGCTCTGGCCCATGTCTTCACTGGACCATCAACCCTGACTCCCCTCTATATTTTCAGTCTAGCCCGGTTGCTAGGTAGTTGACTAGATGTTTATCTTTAATCCAGAGACCACCTTGAAAGGATTTGGATCATCGGTTTAATTCTTGACTAAGATGATAATATTTTTATCTATTTGTGTTGAACCGGTCAATTTCAATTAAAGTTCGATTTAATTATATGAATCACTAGAAACTCGTTCAGCCTAAACTAATCTGGTTAGATTAATATATTATTTTATTTAATTAAAAAACTAACCCGAGTAAAGTTTTATATCGGTTCATTAAAACAAATGGAGTTTAGCAAACATGATAGTTAATCTTCCTCTCTTTCCTTTTCTTTTTTTTTCCTTTCCTTTTTCCCCTGGTTTGAGGTTATGCTTGTTTCGTTGAAATTTACATATATACACTTGACTATTTGCATTAATGGGATTCATTTATAGTGATTTTTCAACTCGAGAGAAGATTCAATACTTTGAAATTAGGCTGGTTTCGTCCATGGAATCATTTATGGATAGTTGTCCGAGGGGAAACGAAGACCCACACTCCTATCTTATCTCATCATCGTTTTATTATTTTTCCTCTTTGCAACCCACCCTCATTATTAAAGGAGGATGCCTTTACCTGCAGGCATCACCGCCCCATACATAGATCGAGATAAGCACGCCAGTGCATCACAAGATTTTCAAAGAAAAAACACGAGCAACGTTGAATAAAAGAAAATCGTGATCCACGCATGGCTTGTCCTGAGCCGGTCTTTCCGAGGGCGACCTGGCCAAGACTCATGGCAGGTGAGCTCATTGGATCAAACCCAACTTCTTTTTTTTTAAAAAAAACTCTAGGAAGATTTTGTTTTTTTTTTTAAATCTGGGATTTTTCGTTAACTTAAGATGTTTTTTTTTTCCTTGAAAAATCGAGTTTCTCCACCAAATTAATCCGACTGGTCCCGGCAATCCGACCCGTCAAGCTGGACTGCAAAACAATGGGTTCTTAGTTCTGATACTCTTGAAAATTTGACAGAATTGGTGCCATTCTAAATTTCTAAATCCATTTTTCAAAGGAATGTATTTATGGAGACGCTGGCAAGCGTACCTTTTCTTTGTGGTAGGAAAATTATATCGATTTCGAACTTTATTTTCCTCTACAAACGTATCTGAAAGGAATTAAATTAGAGACACAGAAAAAACTATAGTCTATAGATACACCTCAGGAACCTTTTGGTTAGGTGGAACAGTGATTTTCCAAGAATGTGATGGCAAGTGGTAAAACAAAACAAAAACACACACGGCGAGGTCAGAGTCTCGAGCAAGCGAAGATCTTGAAACAGCCCGGTGATCTAACTCTTCGAAGTATGATCTGGACTGAAATTTATTTAGCAAAAATTCTGAAACAATCCGGTGATCTAGCTGTTCGAAGCACGATCTAGACAAAATTTTATTTTGAATTATTCTAAATGCTGACTTGATCAGAATTAGGTGATATAACATGTCCAGTTCAAAGTTCAAACACAGTTAAATTAAAACCAATAATTCCTTTTGTTTTGGCTTTGTTTGAGTAGAGTTTGGCATGGAACATTTGGGTTATAAATTACCTAATTTTAACTGGATTAATGTTCAAAGCAAATCCAATTTGATTCCACCAAACTAATAGCATGAATCCTAAACATATTCAAACCGACTTTGACAACCATGAACAAAATTTTTATTAAGGTTTTGTTTGTTTATACTGTGCTGTTTGTATTTTGTTTTAATTATAAATTTAAAAATATTTATTAATTTATACTCACGATACTTTTACATAAATCTCTTTAATTATTTTTTAATCTTGAATAAAAATAACTACAATTTATATATATTTTTTAAAATTTAAATTATAATTGTAAAAGCTAACATAATACTAAACATAAAAAAATATTATTTTTTAATTAAAAATATATCAAAATAATCAATTTAGATTTTATTTTATTTTGATAAATATATTAAAATCATCTGAAATAATCTAAAAATATTTATTGATATTTGTTTTTAAAAAATAATTAAAAATCACTTGTGAAAGGCAAACACCATGGGTCCAGTCGGTTGATTGTGCACTTTTTAGACACCCAGCATAGTGTTAGCCTATTTGGGACCCACATCACCGTATAAACTTAACCAAAAAGCAAAATAAAGATGCAGAATATGCTTTGCTCTTCCCTGCAAATATCCTTTCCCTCTCCGTCTCTTCTGTTTCGATCCCTTTATTACTTCTGTCTTCTCCACTTCCCCCATCGAAAACAAAAGACCTTCCCCTTCTCGCTGCTTCTTCTCTTTGCTTTGATAAAAAGAAGATGGAGCTTGTTAAAGAACTGTTTGTGACTGGTGTTATTGCTGTTCTGTTCTCCTTTCTCATAGCCAAACTTGTTGCTATGGCCATGTCCAGTGGTGATTCTAGCCACCACGAAGATTCTCAAACTCAAAATGTTGATCGAGAAGCTTTTTCTGCAGCAGAGATTGTCGGTGAAGAAGAAGAAAAGGGGATGATGGAGGAGTTACGGTATCGTGAAAGATTGGAAGTTGAGGGGCTTAAGAGCGAAATGAGAACAGAGTTTGTTGAACAAGTAACAGAAAAGGTCTATGAATTTGTTACAGGAATTTCTTCTGTCGAGCACGCTAAAGATTCAGCAACTCGTGACGAGATACTACTTGAAAGTGAAACTGAGGTTCAAGAATTGATCGAGGCAGTTTTAAAAGAAGAGGAGGAAGAAGACAAGCTAAAAGAAGGTGACTTTTACGATGAAGACGTCAAGCAAGTAAACCTGGTTAGTTCTAATAGAGAAAACAGAGAAGAGGAACCGATTGGCGTTGAATTAAACGTTGTCGAGGAGATTGGGGTTGCTGGGAGTGATTCAAAAGAGAGGATTGAAGAAATTGAAGTTAACGAGGTCGAGGATGATGGTGATTGGGAAGGGATAGAAAGGAGTGAATTGGAGAAAATATTTGGAGAAGCAGCGAAGTTTGTTGAGGAGTCAGGAAATAAAGATGAGAGATTGGCAAGTGCAGGGAGTGATTTGCAGATGGAGTTGTATGGACTTCATAAGATTGCTACTGAGGGGCCTTGCAGGGAGCAGCCTCCCATGGCTCTCAAGGTTTCTGCTCGTGCTAAGTGGTATTAAATTTTCCTAAATTAACATAATGTCTCTGCTTTACTCTTTTTTTTCTCTGTATTCTGTTCTCTTATTGTTTGTTAAATTGTCGAATGAGAGCAGATAAACGTTTTCCATTAGGGGTTTTAAGTTTGTCAGAGGATAGGATAAGATAGTCTTGGGTGAGAGAATATGGTTTAGTGATACACAAAGTGAAGATTCACGGCATGTGGATCAAGAATTAATGGATGTCAAACAAGGTTAGAGTCTTTTATTTAGAAAAAAAGAAAAAGAAAAAGAAAATCAGAATACGAACACATGGAAATCGTTAGAAATCCACGTCTGGACAGGTAGTACTACTATAAATGATGTTTATATGGTCATTTGGTCAGTTTCCCGCCATGCTTAGGTCTACCATAGTACTTTCTTGTAGAAAAAAACACGATGATCCTATTGTCTTTATTTGGAAACTTAGAGTTGTTGCTCTTGCCGCTCCAACCTTTTCACGATTGGTTTGGTCGAAGTCCTTTTCCTTTTCCTCCACCCTAGATTTTTTACTGGTATTGATTCAATTGTTTGGAAATAGCCAAAAAGCCAGAAAGCTTATCAAACAAATTACAAGATTATGGCAGCCATCAGCCATATAATCTTGTGCTAGAGGGATTGTACACCTAAGAAAAAGAAAATGAAAGCACAGAACAACACCTTAGGGGCTGCCTATACCAAAAAATTGCACGGTATAGTTTGATAGTTAGTTACAATAACAGGGTTGACAGCTGCTATGTATGAGTGATCGAGGGCACTGGTTACGTTGTGCAAGGAATGCTTGGCAAAGGCTGGGAAACATGAGTCCAGAGGCGGCTATGGAGCAGTATATTGCCCTTGTGTTGGAGAGAGCACCAGGGTGGATGGAAGAAAAACCTAGTGTAGGTATTTTCCACTGCAGCGTAGAGCACTTGTGTTTCCTGTAATGACTTTGAACAATCTCTGGTTAATTTCGTTTTACAGGGAGACAATAAACCAGGATCATCTGAAGTGGAAAATCTTGTTGCTGTGACTCCAGATTTAAGTACATTATCATCCCGTCAACCAAATTTTACAGATGAAATGTATGTCCTGAATGTTTGGCTATTTCCCCCTTCAATCCTTTATTTTTTAGTCTCGTTTCTGTCTTTTCATTAGCTTATTATTATGTTATGATACTATCACTATTCTCATATGTAGGACATGTAGGAATCCAGAACCGAAGCCTGTTGCTGAAGAAGGCGATCCGACAGGGGGCTCAAACCTGGATAGCAGGTTACAAATTGTTAATTCATGCATATTGCTTTCTCTTCCACATGCCTTATTCTCCTAAGCTGTTGCAGGAACTTGATGGTTCCTGAAAAGGTTTGAATAGAAAGTTGTTAGTTTCATAGGACAATATGATTAATGTAGTTTCCATGCTTTGCATAGCAGAAAGGTAGAAAATATTTTACAGAAATCTTTATTTGATGTCATTTATCAGTAGTCTGATTTATAAGGTTTATCTATAACCACCACTTGGAAAACAAGCACCAGCGTTATAGTAACTAAAATTTCCCCTGGGTTGCCCCCTGGCATGGGTAGCTCAGGTGGTCGGGTATGGGAGTTTGAGTTGAGATCTTAGGTTTTTGACTTAAAGTTCTCTACCAAAACAAAAAAAAAAGGCCGGTGGTTTCTGTCTATTTTGAATAATCCTTAATTACCTCTTGGAATGTTGTAGAGGGTGTTTTCCTCAAATGAGGCTGGGAAGAAATCCCTTTTCAAGAAAATCAGATCCCTTTAAAGAATAGTTTTTTATTGTTGAAAAAGAAACCACAGGCATCACGCCATAAATGTAACGAAGAAAATTTTAAGGAAAATGGGTGGATGATCATCATTTCTTGCACCACCACATTCTTATGTGAAAAGTTTATTGATTCTGCCACTTATTTTCTTATTTACCTGTCATCTGTAACTAGACAATCACCAGTGACAATCTATGAGGAATCTGCCATCCATGACTTGGGTCATATTCCCGAGCACTGCTCTAGTGAATTTTCATGTAGTCTGGCCACTCATTTCTTTCTTATGGAAGGGTCATGCTTGCAATGATTTCAACATGCAAGCCAATTAGGGCTGCACATAACCTATTTAACATGAAATTTTTCAGGCCAAAGAATGACAAGCATTGCCCTGCTGCTTGAGATAACCATGGAGCCCTTCTCCTTTGGCTTGACCACAAACAAGACTGATTACTGTTGCCAAGTATAATCTGTTTCAAGTATGTAAGGTTCTTGCCTGTTTATACTATTATTTATATGTCCCTAGAAGTGAACTATGCATTGTGTGATACTAATAACATTTATGCGTTGTGCATTGATGCATTTGTATATATACCCTGCTGGTTGGAATCATTGAATTATAATATGATGTTTATGCACCATTCTTTCCGAGGCATGGTTAAGACTCGATGCTTGTGCCAGTCTTTGTGGTCCTTTGCTTGACTCTTTATTCTAATCCATGAGAATATATGAAGCGATGTTGGCATTACGTGAAAGGAATGTGCTAAGAGTTTTGCACTAATTATGCTATTTTTGCCAAATACTTATCGAGAATAAATTCACATGCAATTGAAGTGCTCCTCACGTTTGGAATTGTTGAGAGGGAAAGTAGTTGTCTATAGTCTCTCTATTTCTTTTGGTAAGAACTCTCCTTTTTCTTCCTTAGCAGTAAACTCCAATAATATGGGGCATCCCTTGATGTTGATTGGGATTTAGAGAGACAGGGTGGATATCATTCACTTGGAGTTTAGACATGGTCAACCGAGGTAAGGGCATTTTTTGGGTGTACAGCCCTTGTAAGTATAGAAATATGGATCAGAAAAACAATTTGCAAGAATTTCATGGTTGCTGGCATGGCCATTTGGGTCCACCAGAATTGTTCCAAGGGCTCTCAGATTTTAATTTTCCGTATTGGAAGTGCATAAATAAGTTAGATTTCGTTTCAATTGTTAGGGACGGCTTCCATATTTACTGTTTTATCGCATTTATTTGTGGTGGCAATGGATGACCCTAGCACTGGATACTGATAACGATTGCAATTTATTAGAGCATGCTGCTAAACATTGACTAACTCACTAAGATAGAGAATGCATAAAAAGCTACTATGGAGGTTTCATCCTTATCCTCTGCTTAAAGACACTAGGGAAATTAGTAATTCTTCATTGGTGAAACATAGGGGTTCTCATCGCCATATCAAGATTGGTTTTCTGACCCAGATCCTGTGATATGGACATTGTTGTGATCGTATCCCCCGCCTCCCCCACCACCTATGCCTCCACCATAACCCGAGCCATACCCATTTCCTCCACCATTACCACTCGAACCAGACCCACCTCCAAAGCCGCCACCAAACCCACCACCTTGGCCCATACCATTCCCACCTCCACCGCCACCTCCACCGCCACCTCCACTGCCACCGCCACTGCCGTAGCCCCCACCTCCAATACCCGGCCCATAGCCCTTATCACTACCATCGCCTCGTCCACCCCCTTGTCCATAACCACTGCCTGAACCTGCACCGTAACCACCAGAAGACACCCGATATCCAGCCTTCACTCCGAGTACACGTTTCACCTCATGGTCCATAAAACTTCTGCCCCTCAATAATCTCCCTTCTTTCTTTGCTTCAGCGAGCACATAACTACAAAGGCCGAGTCCTAAGAGGATGAGAAGCCAAGACACCACATGTTGTCTCTCCATACCTCCTGTCACTCAAAAATCAACTGCACCTTGACAAAGAACCAACCTTGCTCTTAGAAAAACAACACGGATGAGGAAGACAGAAAAGAATAAAAAAAAGAAGATGAAAATCTGGTACAGTGTCTACTGTCTAGTAGCCTCTCTCTTATTGCAAGCTCACTGGTAATAGTCTGAGTATTTGTTGGTAGTGGTAGTGGCCTGAAGGCTAAAGCTATATATAGAAATTTTACCTTTAGCTTCTAGGAGCTATGAAGCAGGTTCAAGGTGTGGGCATGCCTGCAGATTGTGCCTGATTGGGTGACGCGTGCCAGCTTAATCTGGTGATGGGAGCTATTTGCATGAGCACAAGGGTACTGCAATGCGGTTTTGGTGTGTGAGTTTTGGGTGTCATGGACATGGAAGTTAGTTGCTGGGCTATAGGCCTTAGCTTACGATGATGGCCTTGTTGGTGAGGCCAGAGTCGAATTTCAAGGGGTCACACAGGCTAAATAAATTTACGTGAAAGTGTCCTTCGTGTTCAGGACTTCTTCGAGTTAAAGATCAAAGAATGTGCTCTCTGGCGCTTCAAACAAGAAAACGAGTCCAGCAGGATGAAAATCAAAAATATTTTCAGTAAAATTTAGCTCTGTTTTTATAAAAGTATTTTTTTAATTTTAGATTGAAAATACTTTTTAAAGTTGTGAAAAATTCAAAAATATCATGCTATTTACTAATTATATCAATTTTGGTCCTCAAACTTTTGATTGCTATATATTTTTTTTTGATTTTTTTTCAACTTCACCTCTTAGAATCTGATTTAATTTGATTTTTATATCAACTTTGATCCTTATTTTTATGATCTTTATTTTCTTTTCTCTTATCATTTTTTTCATTAAAATTTTATATTTATTAAATTTGATCCTTCTTCTTTTCATTGTTATTTATTTCATTTAAAATAATTTATGATATTATAATTATTATTTTTTATTGCATCATCTTTCAATTTTTTTATTTGTTGGATTTGATCTCTATTATTTTAATTTTTATTTATTTTATTTAAAATAATTTATAAAATTAATTTTTATCTTCAATTTTATCCTCATTCAATTTTTAAATTTTTAGATTTACTTCTCATTATTTTAATAAACTTGAAAAAAAATATTAATAAGTTATTTTGTATTTGATGATATAGAAAAATACTAAAAAGTATTTTTTTAATTTATTTTTTATAACATTACTAAACATAAAAAAAAAATAATTCACTTCCAGTAAATTTATTTGTTTAAAAAAACTACTATGAATAAATGAATGGGGCCTAATAATTGTTGCACCGAATAGGCTGGCTGTCGATGGAAAAAGACTTTGCTTGTGAATTAGAAGTTGGGGCCTATGCAGAAGAGTGACCATGGGGCGGTAACCAAGATTTTCATCTTTCGATCCCTCCTACAATCAAACCCATATTAAAGACAAGGAATAATTCTTTCTGCTCGGATCATTACATGGGTTCCACGAGAATCTCAAGGACTGTCTGACGGCCCATGATTTCTGTTTGTTTTAACAATGATTATTCAACTTGATGTGTGTTTGTTCAAGGAATCTATTACTTTAATGAAACTTTGGATTTTAAATTAAATTAAATTTTTTTGGTAAAACCCAGTTGATTTGAATAAGTTTGTAGTAATTTTATCAAACTTGGGCTAAACCGTAATAATGAATTTATGTTTTTTTTGAATAAAACAAAGTTGTTTTAATAAAAATAATTAATTCAATAATCTATAAATTATAAATTGATATGATAATTCAGTATCACAAATTCTTTTCTGGGTCAGTTTTTAGACTTAACACAGCTGTATCTTCAGTTAATTTATGTAAAAACAAAATTATCATTTATTTCATAACGATGTTTTCGGTTTTAAATAGTATTTCATGAAAAAACAATTTACTTAATTATATATATATATATTAAAATTAATTAGAGATGGTGATGTTAAAAATAAATTTTAAAAAATAAAAAAATATATTTTTAAATAAATAAAATTTAAAAAGCAACTTACAAATACTCTCTTAGTTTATTACAGTTTTGTCTTTGTTTCTCGTGTCAGCATTTAATAAGATAGCCAATTCTTTCAACGATGAGCTCCAGTGCATTGATGGGATTTTTGCAGTAATGTCTTTTAACATCAAGGAAAAAAATGATTTAATAAAAATATTTTTAATTATATTTTTTAAAAAAATATGTTTTTATTCAAATTAATATGAAATGAATTTTTACATGTAAAATAAATAAAAAAACATATTATTTTAATTTTTATAAAGCAAGATTTGTAATACAATTATATCTAAAATCCAATACATCAAATAAAATCCTTGCCTTTAAGTTTTAGCCATATGATATGGAAATATTTTTCCTTCATTGCACATTGAAAATTATACCCATCTTGACAGAGCTCTAAATTAGTCTATTTGAATGAAAACACGTAAAAAAGAGTTGATATACGATAATAAATGTTACTTTTTAAAATATATTTTTATTTATAAATATATTAAAATAATTTTTTATTCTTTAAATTTTATTTTATACACCAATACATTTTAAAACGATTTAGAAATACTAAATCAATAGTTATTTTTTTTTCTTCTAAAATAAAGCTAGAACTAAAAAAACAAAGATAACAAGAACAGTATTGTTTTCACACTAGCTCGAGCTGGGTCAGATGCAAAACAACGACTTGTCATAATTAATGATTGTTGAGACTGTTCGTGAATAGAACCCTACCCTCTGTATAATTGCAGGGCGAGGTTTTTAACTTTAGCCTATGAAAAACTTGAATGGCTGTGAGTATAGTAATCAGAGAAGGAGGACCGCTGAGAATTGCGAGCATTCAAGAGAGAAACGACTCCTTGCTGACTGCTCTCTCAATTATTTGGACTGTCGATATGCATGGGACAGTGACATGGTAGCAACTCTGGGAAGATTCTGAAACAATTTGCTGTGGTCGATCGCTTTATTTCCAAGTCTGCAACAGTGAACCTCAATCAATGCCTAATGCAGCCGCCTTCCTTTCAAATCTGCTCCTAACAATCAGCGACTTTACGCGTGCTTTTTTAACCCGAGAAACCCCGGGTTGAT
>Ga0325411_1006432_pt1 | contig 12896 bp, 7 predicted proteins | sample PopdelMetagenome_13_FD_206181 | JGI IMG/M metagenome (GOLD analysis project Ga0325411, IMG submission 206181) | Populus deltoides microbial communities from Bellville, Georgia, United States - Xylem-PdIQD-R4 | ecosystem: Host-associated > Plants > Phyllosphere > Stem > Wood/Secondary xylem... | reverse complement strand
TTTATGCTTGATCCAACAAATCTTTATTTTTTGTAGACTTCAAGAGTATATAAAAAAAGCTTGAGAGCTTTCGAGAGAGCTTCATTGCTTGAAATGCTTGTCTTGAAAATTATTTTGTATCTCCAAGAATTCTTCTCTTTTTGTCTAGGGTGAAACCCGTAATTTATAGAAGTTTGTAGGGGCTCTCCAGTTTTTTTTTAAGCCACATGGTATTATTTTATTATTTTATTGGTTGATTTTTATTAATAAAATCTTGTATTCATACAAGATATCTTAAACATCTTATTTCATATATCAATTTTTTATTGGTCAAGAAACATATGAAGGTTTATTTATTTTTATATCATTTATTTTAATTTTATTTTATTATTCCATATAAAAATAAAATAAAAATGACACATCAAATTTTGACCGGTAGAAAGCTTTTGTTTTTACAGTTTAATTGATCTCTAAGAAGAGTATATACACTGACTAATTTCAGCTATATAGGGTTTCATGTGAGACTGGCTAGTTGACATTCTTCATATAGGTTGAAGCTGATCATTTTCTGCAAAAATTTCATTTGAAACTCGCATTGATATTTAAACAAACATGCTTTAGCTTTTCTAAAATCCTCTCTAGACAAATGAAATGACTCGTTAGAAGACATGAACTGTTGGACGTGTGAAGCCCAGTAGAACAGCTGCTGAGGTTCGGCGATATGCCAAGGCCTATTCGACATGCTGTTTAATGGCATCTTAAGTTATGCCATGAAATTCAGGATCTGTAGCATGGTCCTTGGCTTTTTTTGACCTAAGCTGCTTTGAAGTGCTGTTGAGAACAAAGGAATGAGGAGAACACAGAAAACAGGCATTTCTTTTGTTCTGGCGGATGGCAGGGGAGGAATTTGATACCTTAAAATCTGGATATTAAGGTCATATGGAAACTGGAAAACACCAGGGGATATAAACAAGTTAGAGAGATAGCTAGTGTTAAAATCAGGCTCAATGTGGCTGCCTCACAGTCTTTTTCGAGTTTGATTTTGAGTAATGGAGATAGGGCTTGCTGTTGTGTTTATTTATTAACTCATAAAGAACCGATAAATATTTTGAAATGATTGCACATCTAACAAAAAATAGTGTTTTTAACAACTTAACACATCCTTCACAACTATACGCACAAACTATACATATCTACAGATTTCTTGTACCTCTACGAATGAGGCTAATCTGATATAGATACATGATCGTTTTAATAGGTTGGATTGAATATATATTAGTATCTAAACCAACCTCCTCTTGAAGGCTTAATAATCTGGATTTGAGAACTAAATTTTGAACATTGATTTGATATTTGATTGTTCAATGATGGATTTTTCAGTTGAAAACATGTTTACGAAAGTTGAGTTTCAGATGATTGTTACCAGCTGGTTGTAATTTGCAGGAGCATCAAAGTATGATAGAAAAGAAAATTTCATATTCATTCCCTGCACCCGCAGCAACAACATCCGCCGGCATCTGTACTCTTTTTTTATATCATACTTTGTTTTTATATATATATATATATATATATATATATATATATATAAAGAATATACAATACAAACATTGGTGCTGATAACATTGTATTGTTCATCAATTGTTATTATCGAAGAGCTAGCCTGCTGTACATGCTTGCCTTTCTGTTAGTTTCTCCTCTATATAAATCTTTCAAAACCAAGCACATCATCACAAATGCCATAATAGACTATAGTAGCTCTACCTTGATCTTCACATCAAGTTCTTCATCATGGCATCAGCTTCTTCCACCTTCAAATTCTCGTTACTGCTAGTAGCTTTATTTGTCGTCGCCAAAATGGCAATCGCTGGAGACCCGGATATTATTTCTGATTTTATAGTCCCACTAAATGCAACCACGGTTGATGGAGCATTCTTCACTTTCACTGGCATGCGTGCCCTTGTTGGCGCACAACCACCTTCAGCTTTCAAGGTCTCAAAGGTAAGTGCAGCCGAATTTCCAGCTCTTATTGGGCAAAGCGTTTCATATGCGGTGCTTCAATTCCCGGCTGGCACTACTAATCCACCTCACACTCATCCTCGGTCCGCGGAGCTTCTTTTCCTTGTTGATGGTTCTCTTCAAGTAGGATTTGTCGACACAACCAACAAGCTCTTCACCCAGACTCTACAAGCTGGTGATATGTTCATATTTCCCAAGGGGCTCGTCCACTTCCAATACAATGCCGATGCTCAAAATCCAGCTTTGGCAATTTCTGCTTTCGGAAGTGCTAGTGCAGGGACTGTATCACTTCCTACTACCCTTTTCACCACCAGCATTGACGATAACATCTTGGCTAAGGCCTTCAAGACTGATGTTGCCACCATTCAAGCTCTGAAGGCTGGTCTTGCACCAAAGCCTTGAGGATGGGATTCATCACCATTCTTTCCCTGTATTCCTCTTATATTTTGTTGTACTTTTATTTTTATTTTCCATTGTTTGATGATTTGTATTGAATAATCGCTCCAACAGTGCTCGAGGCCGGTGCATATTGCTCATTTGTCCACTGCTTAATTACATTGTTTGTCACAAACTCTTGTTTCATAGCAATAAAAATTAATCAAGAAAACAAAAAACAACTTGTGTTTTCTTAAATTTTCCATGCGAGAAGGGAAGGATATATTAGTGCAAGCTGAGAATTGAGAAGCAGACTGAATTTGCAAAAGAGCAAACTTTCACGCATGCTTTGCGAGCAGTATATAATAGCTAAACCGAAGCTGTGATACTTAGCTCTGAACAATTTTTCCAACTTAATCAACCGATATTTCTCTCCTCCTCCTCTAGCTTCATTGTTATTCCGAAAGAAAAAGGCCCAAACCATGAGGACTGGGGTACAAGAAGCTCAGGAAGCACAGGCTCCAGCGTATGGAACCCCTCAAACTGCACAGGCCTGCTTCACTCTGTTATTAAATCCCTCCCTTCTATATAAAAGGCAGTCATGTACTTCCCATGCCATGCATCTTCTGACTCTTACTTCTCGAAGATAAATCACTGCTCTCTCCCCCTGAGACTTCACAAGAAAACCAACTGCAAAACACCTAGTTTTTCCAAAACAAATTAACCTTCCTCATTATCAAGAAAAGCTCCTTGCCCAGTTCAAGAAACCAACAAAATCCATCTCATTCAAGATCAAGATCAAAACCATGTCAGCTTCATCTTCATCATCCAGGGCTGATGGAAAAGTTCAAATTCAATACCCAACGGGCGCAGATGCATATAGAATCTTGGAACAGATTGGTGGTGGTGCTCGTGCCACAGTTCACAAAGCAACATGTGTCAACAACGACATCCGGTACTCAGGTTTGGTTTCAATCAAGATTATTGATCTTGAACAATATTCTGCAGCCGATCTTGATGGTCTCAGACGTGAAACCAAGGCCATGTCACTTCATTCACACCCTAACTTTCTTGGCTCCCTTTGTTCTTTTACCGTGGATCACCATCTTTGGCTGGTTATGCCTTACATGGCTGCTGGTTCTCTCCAATCCATAGTCTCTTCTTTTTTCCCTGATGGCCTGCTAGAGCCATGCATTGCTATAGTTCTCAAAGAGACCCTAAAGGGGTTGTCTTATCTTCATCGCCTAGACTACTTACACACAGATATCAAGGCAGGAAACATTCTTTTAAATCACACAGATAATGGCAGCATAAAACTTGAAGATTCTGGCATGTCGGTCTGGATTTACGACTCAAGCAGCATTGAGAAATCATCCTCGTTGTCTTCCTCATCAAAAATGAGGTTAACTGATGTTGCAGGGACTCCATATTGGATGGCGCCAGAGGTTATACAAGACTCAAATACAGGTTATAGTTTCAAGTCTGATATATGGTCTTTTGGTGTTACTGCGTTGGAATTGGCCCATGGCGGACCTCCTTTCTCCTACCTTCCTCCTTCGAAGTCTTTGATGTTGAAGATGAAGAAGAGGTTCGGGTTATCTGATTATGATTACGATGAGAAGAGCAAGAAAGATTTCAAGAACAACCACTTTTCTCAAGCGTTCAAAGATATGGTTGCTTCTTGTCTTGATCAAGACCCTTCAAGGAGACCTTCTGCTGATCAGCTGTTACGGTATTCTTTGTTCAAGAACTGTGAAGGATTGGACCTTTTGTTCAACGAGTTTTTCCGTGGGTTGCCTAATGTTGAAGAAAGATTCAAAGAACCCAACGCTTCAAGTGATGGGACATCAAGCCAGATTACTTCTGGTACTGACACTGACTCAGCGGGTTCAAGTGTGAAGACTACCAGGATCAGTGGCTGGAAATTTAATGAGAGCAAATTCGAGCTTGAGCCAGAATTTCACGCTGAGTCAAAAGATGATGTTGTGAAAACGGTTCATTTTGGAGGTGAAACCATCATCGATACGGACACCAACATAGGGTTCAGTGAGTCGTCGAGCGGGTCAGGTGACTTGGAGTGTTTAGTGGGAGATCATGCTGGTGCAAACATGAGTGGAATAGAAGGAGCTGTTGAGACCCTTAATCAAGAGACAGTAGCAGAGAAGGCGAGTAGCAGGTATGATTGTTCTGTTACGAAGAGAGTCTGATGGAGAGGCAAAGATGGTGCAAAAAAATGAGAATCTGATGGAGGTGTTGATCCTTGAGAAGGAAAAGAACTTCAAGTTAAAGATGGTAGTGGAGAATATCAACGCTATGTCTTCTGATGCATCTATTGATTCTGCTGCTTAAACTGTTCAAATTCTTTTTCAATGTTATTGAGTACTGATTGTGTAGAAGACGGATATTTGGTATGTCAAGATTCTGATTTCTGGTGCATATAATTGGCAGTAGCAATGATAGGGAGTTTTCGAACATCATTTGCAGTAAAAACTGTCTGTGCTTTTATTTCTTTCTTTTTTTTTGTTTGTTCTGTTATAGCAGCAGTAAAGAACAAATTGGTCTTGGGAATTCGATCTGCTTTTCAGTTTTTTCTCAGGCACAGCATGATTGTTTTGTCGATTTCTAATAATTGATGAAGAAGAGCAACATTACTCTCTCATGTCAATATCTTTTAAAGTTTGATGCAGTGCTTTTATGTGTTATGTACTTGCATCCTGATGCTATATTTGATCAAACTAATATTATCTTGCTAGGATCGAACTCTTTTAACAGTCAAAGCCATGACGAAATGAAGATTGTTGAGTTTCAATTAACAATTACTGCCTGACGAAGAAAATTCCTCTGTACAGTGATGTTTTTTTCTTGATATCAACAATCTACTAATATAAAGTTGTTGTGCGTGTACAATGGCGCTCTGGAGTGCCCCATTTCAAATGGAAGATGATGAAATCTGATAAAAAAATTTAATGCAGGAGCTGTTCGATGAGGTACCTTGCAAGATTCCATATCTGTTTCTGATCTGATAAAACAATTTATTCCCAACCATTTTCCCCCCCTTAATCCCAGCAAGGGGATTAGGTATAGGACTACTAAATTGCTAGAATGAAAGTGTCACATATGCTTTGGTGCTTTTAGGAGACACAGGAAGCAGGTTTCCTACAGGTTGACGTTTTCTTAGCCAACAATAAATCCAAAAAAAAAAACCACAAAAATAACAGACACAAAGAGCACATACATCCACATGAACGCTAGATTTTACGTGGAAAACCCTACTTCGAGGGAAAAACCACGGGAACAACTCCGAAAAAAAATCCACTATAACAAAGGTTTAACAGCATTTGATCACAGGAACAAATTCCTCACCCTCTCCAACAATGGGTTTCAAACAATAAGAAAGAGGTAAACCTACGCTGTGTAGACGTGTGCTGAAAAGACCCAGAGAAGGAGTCCTCTCAACAATGAGAACCGTTCATGCGGTACAACTCATTGCTGTGAATAACATGATGAAATTTGCCTGCAAATAGGAAACGTGTAAAAGCCTCTGAAAATCTAACGCTGGAATAAAATAAACCTGGAACAGGATTGTTCTTTTTCATTTATTTGTAACAAAAGAAAAACGTTTGTAGAAAAGGCATACCTCCACACATTTTGCATCTGCATTACAAAAATTTTAGTTTAGTTCGCCTAACTTTTTGCCACCTTCATAAATGCATAGCATACAGCAATCCATTAGTGTATAGAAAATAAGTTGAAAGTAAATGACAGTGTTCTGCGAGGAAACACACAGCTCACCACTGATTTGAGATGCAGCCTTTCATTTGGCCTCTGCACAGGCTTGTAAAGTACAGTTTGCCCGCATAAATGAACATCAGACACCGAATTGCATCCAAGAATAATAGAATGCCTACAAGTCTCCTTAACTTGTATGTTAAAGATGATGAAACTGCATTTTGTACATCAAACTGAAATCAGAACTTGAAATTAATTTCTTATCTTAAGATAGTAGAATTGCATGACACCTGTGTGATAACAGAAACGCTGGAGAACAGTACCAGGCAAGCCTCATCGTTTGATTGAAGACTGTCTGTCGGAACCTAAGCCACCTTAAAATCTCGGATCCCTAATATTAAGTGATGGAGACTTAATACTTGCTCATGATCACAAAAAATTATGTTGGAGTTGCAACTTGCACAGGTTCCAGCCTGGACAGACCAGCCAAACTTATTTCCTCAAGTTAATCCATTGCTTGCATAGCAAAGTAAACAATAATAATAAAAAAAAAAGTTATTCTCCTTACAGATGCATGAGGTTGCATAGCATTTTAAGAAGAGGAAGAAAAATATGTAGGTATGTCTATGCTGTGCATAACTATGGACTAGTCCAAGCAAGCCTTTTAAATGATCCAAATTTTTTCTTTCTTTTATTTTTCCTTGTCGTTACAGGAGTGTATGGAAAGAAAAAAGGTCAAGTAAAAGTCCATTAATGTGTGAAGTATGGTGAGGAAGCAATAAACCTTGGATGTGATTATGGAGCAGATAAACCAAGAAAGAATACCTGATTATCTGATTTTTTACTCTTTCAAATCCTGCTGAACAACGATATCAACTTCGGGGATGTGGGCAATGATGGACCAATAATCTCCTTTCTCTTTCAAGCATCGTTCCTCCAGAAGAGGGCTGCTACGGATACGTATACATCCAAGAGAGAGAGGGAAGCCCTCCCTGGGGAAGAACCGGAGTATAGGGCACTTAAAAATGTTTAATACTTCAAGGGAGGTGAGGTGTTGGAGGCCTCTGGATATCGATTTAAGATTCTCCTGATTAGAGATCTCAAGAAAAGTTAACGAAGGGGGAAGCAACAGACCTTCATCATCCGGAAAGCGATCCACATCTATTGTAGATTCGACTGAGAATCGTTTAAGAGAGGTCAGCATGTGGAGTCCCCACTCTGACATTGGCAGTGAAATTTTGCAATTTATAATTTCGAGTGAAGTCAGGTTAGGTGGCAAACCCCTTTCCGGTAAGGAATCCAGACGGTGACATTTAGATATCCTTAAATGTTGAAGAGACTTGAGGCTATCCATGTGAGTGGGTAGGGACCTCAACTTTTCACAACCGTCTACGACAAGAGAGATGAGATTTGGGAGGGACAAGCCCTCTTTGGGGAACCACTTCAACTCATTGCACCCCAATATCATCAACTCAGTGAGATGGAAGAGGAAATGCAGGGGTGGTAATGACGGTATTCTGCAATAGAAAATAGCAAGTTCCTTTAGAGAGATAGGAAACTCGCCAGTTGGAAAGGTTGTGACAGACAAACTCCGTAGTGTTAAATGCTCAAGATTAGAGCGAGACGTCTCCCTTGCATCACGTTGCAAAATCCCCTCCGGAAGAGACTCTTGGTTATCCCAGGAAATGTTCAAGTACTTGAGTGTTTTTGGCAACTTCCCCTTAGGAAGCAATTTTAGGGATGGACAAGCAGTAACTGACAACGCTTCAAGAAGGCAATGGTTACAATCGCTGTCGTTCACCACTGTCACCATTCCATCAGGCAACGATCTCAGAGAATCACAATTTGAAATGTCGAGACGTTTGAGAGAGAGAGGCAGACCTGCTCCTTCAGAAAAGCACATTAGTTTTCTGCATGCACGTATTCTCAAGTCTCTGAGCGATGTGAGGCTGCTCAGCCCATTTGCCGGCTTCCCCAATTTACAACAGTCTTCCTCTGTCAAAACCTCAAGATTGCAAGGCAAAATCCTTTCCTCGCCCTCTACCAGCGACACGAGCTGCTCACATTCAACTATCCGTAAACGTTTTAAACTAGAAAGTTTGTCTAAATCAACCCCATCTTGCCACAAGTACGTCAATTCATTACAACATTCAAGATCAAGATCTTCAAGCGCCACCAAGGCCTGCACGAGCTCTTCTTGTAAGCTTACAAGGCCGTAAATTTCAATTAACTGTAAGCTTGCGAGGGATGTGAGATCAGGCGCAGCTCTGAGAGCGAGAACCACCCCTTGACATTTTTTAATGCGAAGCTTTTTGAGGGAAGGAAGGCAACTTGGCAAATCACCAATCAACCTCGGACAATTCTTCAAGGTAAGCTCACTGAGTTTAGGAAATTTTCCCAGAGTACTTTCATTGACACCGTCAGACCAAAACCATTGCTCCCACCCCAACATATTTCCGATGTATAAAGTCTCAAGAGATTGGAAATCCTCAGCATACACTTCTTTCACCCCATCCATTCCTTCTATGCTCAAATGCCTTAGAGCAGGGAGTTTTCCAACCGATGAAAGTGATGTGATCTTGCGACATGTAAGAAGCTTTAGGTCCACTATTTTAGAATAACAGCTATCCCCTATCCATGATGGAAACTCGGTACCGCCATATGATGTAACTGAAAGCTTTTCTAGACTTCGGTGAGGCTTTAATGAGTCGAGGACGTGCAGTTCATTCCTTTCATTTCGTAGTGGATCATCAAAATTACTAATCCAATGCAAGGCTAAGTCACAAAGACCTGTCTTCTCTTTCAGATTTGCAAGTTCTGCATCTCGAACATTCACCTTCTGCAACCCCTCTATTTTAAGCTGCCCTTGTAAATGCGAAAGCTTCTTCAACTCCGTTATCCCAAGCCCTTTTCCTTCTCCCACGATAAACTTAGGCAACATGCGAAGATTTATCAATTTGCTTATCTGCGGCGGCATCTCCTGCAACCCATATGTATCTCTAATATCAAGGCACTGCAAATTAATTAAATTGACAACACATGTGGGCAACTCAACAAGCTTCCAGCACCCACGTAACCTCAAAGTCTGCAAGTTGAAGAGTTCGCCCAACGATTCAGGTAATCTTTTAATCCAAGTATAGGACAAGTTAAGGTAACGTAAAAGCTTTAAGGTACCAGTAGACTTTGGCAATTCCTCTACATAATAACCAGCTAGTGACAATGCCCTTAACATTTTAATTTTGGCACTAAATCATCCAACACCTTGCTAGATAAGTGATAACTGCTAAACCCTGAATAAGTTGGCAATGCTAAGAATGTTCGCAAGTTCTTCATTTCATAGAAGACATCAAATCTTTGAGAAATGTCATGTCTATGAGAAGTGAATGAAGAGTGGCGAACTGCAGCATATGATTCCACTGAGCATGGTTCCTTCTTCATGTCATCCAAGTAAAAGCATATTTCTCCGCTTACGAACCGAGCGAGATCACTTATAAGATCATGCATTATAAATCGTGATATGTTGCTACTAGATCGTTGAAAAAACGACCTTGATGATAAATCACGAAAATATTCATGGCCTAAGTCTTCCATGTGCTTCTTTTTCATTTTTTGCTTCAGAAAACCCTCTGCCATCCACAGGGAAACTAGCTCGCCCTCCTTGAACTCATAATCTTTAGGAAAGATCGCGCAGTAAGCAAAACACTGCTTCAAATGGGAAGGAAGATGACTATAGCTTAATCTCAAAGCTGAAAGAATGCCACTTTCAGTTTCTGGCAAATTCCACATCTCACTGCTCAAAATGTCTTCCCACTCTTCAAGGTTCTGTTTATGACGTAAGAGTCCTCCAAGTGTCTTGGCAACCAAAGGCAATCCTTTACATTTTCCCACTATCTCCTCTCCTATTTCTTTCAATTCCAAATGAGCATCAAAATTTCTGGAATCCAAAGCATGTTGGGTAAATATGCGTAGACATTCATCAAATGATAGCCTTTCCAAAGTGTAAGCACGAACAGAGCCCATTTTTGAAGCAATGTCTTCAATACGAGTTGTGATGATGACTTTGCTCCCCCTTGCTCCTGCACTGAAGGGAAGAGAAAGGGCAGTCCAATCATCATAGTTGTTACTCCAAACATCATCCAGCACTATCAAAAACTTCTTTCCAGACAATCCGTCCTTCAATCTTTCTTGAAGAACATTTAAATCATTATCTTCACAGCTTCCCAAGTGCTGGAGGATTGTTTTTGTTATCCTCGGAATGTCAAAATCATCAGAAACACAGACCCATGCTTTGCAATCAAACTTCACACTCTCATCATTGTAGACAAGTTGAGTAAGAGTTGTCTTTCCGATACCACCCATTCCAATTATTGGAATGACAGAGTACTCAAGGTTGCTAGCATCATCGTTCATCAACAATTCAAGTATGGCTTTCTTGTCATTATCCCTCCCACAAACATGGGATTCTTTGACCAGAGATGTAGTCACCCTTTTTTTCACTCCTTTTGACCTCGTGATTCCCACGTCGAGCTCATTTTTCTCTTTAGCAATTGCTTCTAGTCGTGTAGTTATGCCCCGCAGCCGGGACCCCGTCCTCATATTAAGCTCAATAGCACTTGGATTCAGACCAGCACAACAAGTTGGGAGGAGCTTCCGGACAGTACTGCTGCTGGCTTGAGATTCTGCCCTCACCTTGCTTGCCAAAGCTTCTGTTTGAAACTCGTCCAGCACGTCCTCCACATCATAAGCCAAATCTCGGAGCTTGGTAAGCCAGATTTTCACAGTCGAATTTGTGATTTGCTTCTCATCTGCATCCTTAAGAACTGCATCAATTTCTGACAGTCTTCGCTTCCACTTGTTAAGTTCTTTCTCCACTTGTGTTTTGCGTACGAAGTTCAGAAGTTCTCCAGAGGTTAACTTTCGAAGCAAAGGCTCAAGAAGAGCCGAGAGAAAGACTTCTCCAACAACTTCCATCCTGCTGAATGATGTCACAGATAAGATCAGATTTTTGGCCTAAACATTGACGGTACTCTAACTCCATAATAAGAAAAAGCTAAGAATCCAGTGCTTCTGCTGTGTTGGTTGGATGTTTACATCATTAACAAGTTATCAAATATATGAAAAAATCACTTAAATTAGCAAAACACATGTCTGCAATTTTCTGCAGAATCAGCTATGAACAAGGGAGAGTTTTCTTTACACTGCAGATTTTTCGTTCCCTGTCTTCTCTTTTACAATTCCAGAATATTACAGCACCTTTATGCTTCCAAAATCATCACATCTTATCCTTACACTTGCTCATTCCAATCACCACGTAAACTAACTCCAATTACATTCTTGGCATGCGTTAAACTTATTAAAGTTAAGGTTAAAGTTCTGTAACATTCACAGCATATAAACCCCAACAGTATCATAAGCCAATGAACTGCAAACAAAAAACACTGAACCCAGTTTATGAAACTAAATATAGTAGGTTATCATCGAGAGGATGTTGGCATCACGAAGAATTATGTCATCAGCTTTTCAAACTTGCAAAACTACCCAGTAATGATATAGTTTAGCTAAAAGAAACTAGTAGCCAAATTGTGGCTAGGGAGACCAAACGATAGATATAACATTCTTCTATGAATTACCTGTTTTACACCGAGTAGCAAATCGATCTGTAAGTCCCTTGAAAACGGTAGATCGGTACTCTTTAGAAATTAATCTTAGGTGCTGTAGCAAAAGAAGAAGGCAAAGATTGTGAAGAGGAGAGACAGAGAGCACTGATTGAGGAGTAACTAGTAAAGACAGAAGACACAAAAATTAAACAAAGGAGCGGACGCATGGTCTTGCCTTCTTTACAGCACAAATAATTGAACTAAAATATTATGAAATGGTCATTCTTGCTGGTGTCAGAAGCTTTTCAAGTTCAACAATTATATTATAAAACTAAAATATGGACCCGCCCTTATGAAATTCCCTTGTCTCTCACTCTAGAATTTTACGGTAGCAATACCCCCACTAAAAAAAAGATGTAAAAAAAACCATTGATAAGATTCCAATTCTTTTAATTGCCAAACATCCGGCTGCCATAGTTTGAAGGGGAAGCTCCTTGACAAACTTCCGAAATTGTAAGTGATTTATATCTAATCTTCTTCGATGTTCGAAGAAGGGGAAGACGATAGGCTCTCATGAATATTGGACACATTAAGGTTCTTCCATGAGCCAAACACCGTCCGCGTCTTTGAAGTACCAGGAAAGTATCAAATAGAGTTGAGGACTTGATAGCCAGCTTATAGCGAAAAGAAAAAAAAAAAAAAAAAGGATTTCCTAAGCCTTTATATTATAGCTATATTAATCATTATGAATGCCAAAATTTTCTTAACTATTTTAAAAAATAACATGCAAAATTATTTAAATAGTAAATTAAACCGATTTAATTAATAAAATTCAAATCAAATAAAAATCTGAAATCTAATTATAAAAAGAATTTGAAAATAACAAGGAAATAAATAAAAATCCTAGTCAACAACTTCTAAACCTAATTTAGGCATGTTCTTGACCTCAGTTAGTGTCAGCAAAGTTTCAAGCTTGGACTTGATAATACTGTTTATTTCCGAGCACCCATCCAAGCTTGGAACCAAATATATACTCATCCTGCAGATTGCACAAGCTTGGACTACCGATTAATTATTCGAACGAATGTGATAAATCCTGTATTTCCTAATAATTTGAACTTCTACTTCCTCTTGAGGCTATAGCTATGAGTTTTCTGCTTCCAGGACAAGACCATCAGAAGAAAATATAATTTTCATCCT
>Ga0325411_1006430_pt1 | contig 12899 bp, 14 predicted proteins | sample PopdelMetagenome_13_FD_206181 | JGI IMG/M metagenome (GOLD analysis project Ga0325411, IMG submission 206181) | Populus deltoides microbial communities from Bellville, Georgia, United States - Xylem-PdIQD-R4 | ecosystem: Host-associated > Plants > Phyllosphere > Stem > Wood/Secondary xylem... | reverse complement strand
GGATTTTCTATTTCCATGCCATAATAATTATTTATAATTCAGTGCTTATGGGGAATAAAAAATACCATGTTTAAGAAAATAAGCTTTGAAAGTACCATGATAAGGGGGGAACAAATACCCATGTAACTTTTTTACATGTATTTATTATGTACCGAGAAGTAGAAGAAAATCTCTCTCTCTCTCTCTCTCTCTCTCTCTCGATCGATCGATCGAGTTTGCTAATGGAAGATCTATTCCACATAAACCTATAAAAATGGACCCTCCATTAGCATTAGAAAAACACATATTACGCGTCGATCTCTCCAGTGGCGGAGAAAAGGGACTGGCGGGGGCCTCCACCCTTGCAAGGAAAAAAAATAATCCCAGCCCCACCCAACAATATTTATAGTTTTAGTTCAAAAAATAGAAAAAATGAAATTTTGACCCCTTTAATTTCATTTTATGGTTCTGCCCCTCTTGTCCTCAACTTACCACGATTATTTGAACACCTGAATTATGTTGATTAGTAAACTTGACTAGTACAAGATTTTGTTTGTCAGTGAAAAAACCACATTCAATAATGGTTATTGGCTAGAATGTTAGAAAAAAAAACTGAAAGTTAGATAGAAATGAAAATGATAGTTTATCATTCCACTTATAAATCAACATGTGTTTTGAATGTATAAAGTGTGTGTAGCGAAAAGTGTTAGAAAGAGAGACATTATAAGAATTGTAAAACTTGTGTGTTAGAAAGATTCCTGAATCTAGTGTTTGCTTGGATGAATATTTTTCTTTTAAAGAAAAACACCACTTGTGATCTCAACCATCCACTCTACCTAACAATGATATCAGAGCCTACAAAGTAAAAACAGAAAGTGTTTTTATTTAGAAATTAAATAGTTCAAGACTGTATTTTGAATATGCAAATAGCACTTCATAATGAGTTAGAAATAAGCCCAAATAGAGTGCAAACAAGTCTTTATGAGCCTCTCAAAGTTTCACCAGAAAACAACATCGTCACCGGAAAAGAAAACCAAAAAAACTGGTTTGAATTTTTAATAATTTCAAAACAACCCCAACAATTTTATAAATTTCATAACAACCCTTAAAGTTTCTAAAATTTATAAAATAGCCCTTTAAGTTTTATAAATCTTAAAAAGACCCAAAAGTTTCTAGAATTTTAATAAGTCCCTAAAAATTTTAGAAATTGCATAATGAACCCTATATTTTCTGAAATTACAAAACTACCCTAAATGTTCCAAAAATTCAATAACTACCTCAAAATTCTAAAAATTACATAACAATCCTTCCTACCCACATTCGATTGTTACAGACTCATTAGTAAAGTTATTTTTGTAAAATCTCAATTTAAAGACTTGTTTTGATAAAGTCAAAAGCAATGGCCAAAGAAATTACACAAGTACTCATCCCAAAGTTGACAAAGGAGAATTATAACAATTAATGCATTCAAATGAGAGCTCTACTAGGTTCTTAAGATGACTTAGATATCATGGAAGATGGGTTTAAAAACGTCTCATTTAGAAAAACACCCTTACATGATGATAAAAGAACAATCATGCGTGCTGATAGAAGAAGGGACAATAAGGTAAAGTCCATTACCTACCAGGGTCTTGATGAAGCTGTAGTTGAGATAGTAGCTTCACAGTGACATCAAAAGAAGTTTGGGAGAGGTTAAGGAAAACATACAAGTTGTTGATAAAGTGTGTTTGTCTTCAAACATTACGAGGAGAACTTAAAGCTTTACAAATGAAACTTTTAAAATCAATTTCTGAATTCCATACTCAAATTATAATGGTGCAAAATCAAATCAAAAGGGATAGAGAGAATTTTGAATACATGAGGATTTCTGAAAATATTTGGAGACCTTTGGATCTAAAGTCTTGTTATAGTTGTTTCCTTGGAAGAAATAAAAGATTTGGAAGGAATATTTATTAAAGAACTTATGGGTTCACTACAAACCCATAAGCAAAAGATTAGTAGAAGAAGCAAAGAAAAATATTGGAGCAAGCCCTACAGTTAAAACTATCATTAACTAAAAGGAGATACAAGAAAAGAGGGGCATCTTATCAAGGATGAGGTCAAAGACCTAGCAGAAAAGGATCTAAATATTCTAAATCCATAGGAGAAGGTCGGGGAACAAAAGGATTCATAAGAGAAGTACATGTACAATAAAATATAGCACGAGAAAAATGACTTGGAAGAAAAAGTGGTTACAATAACCATCAGAACTTTGGCAAAAAAAATTCTCAATGTTATAATTGTGAGAAATATGGTCATTATAGCAATGAGTATTAGGAAAGACTACCAATAAAAAATGTTAGTGAGGAGGCTAATTTTGTAAAAATTGAACCAGCTAATGGAGAATCATTAAACTTGATGGCACACAACTCAACTAAACAAGACCTAAAATTTGGTATCTTAATTCTAGTGCTAGTAATCACATGACCGGCAGAGAGAATTTATTTGTTGAATTTAATGAGAAAGTTCAGGGAGAGATATCATTCAATGATCTCTCCAATGTCTTTTATGTTCCTGGTATGAAGACCGATATTTTGAGTCTTGGATAACTTGTGGAGAAAGGCTACTAGACTAGCCTTAGAAACAAGCAGATATTGATCTCAAATGCTCGGGGGAAGCTAATCTTTGAGTTTCTATGAAAATGAATCGAATGTTACCTCTTTCCATCCATCATGAAACGCCAAAATGTTTGAATGCATTCAGCAACAACAAAGACCGGATGTGGTATTTGAGGCATGAACACCTTAGTTTTGAAAGCTTGAAGGAATTAGGAAGGAAAAAAATCGTACACGACCTACCCTACATCCAATATCCAAATGAGATATATGGAAGTTGTGTTATGAGCAAGCAACATATAAATAGCTTTGGAATGCAAGTCGACTGGAGATCTAAGACTCTGCTCTAGCTACTACACACACATGTGTGTGGTTTTTTGAACCTAGTTTCAAATGGATAGAATCAATACTTCCTCATCTTCATTGATAATTTTAACAGAAAAACTAGAATCTATTTTATTAAAAGAAAGTCAAAGGTATTTAAATAATTTAAAGCTCTTGTGGAGAGCCAGAGTGGCTATCACATCAACTCACTTTAATCAGATTAAGAGGGAAAATACACTACAAAAGCTTTCCAAGAAGTCCTTAGGAAATAAGGAATTAAAAATTAGTTTACATCAGCATGCACCTCTCAGTTGAATGATGTAGCCGAGAGAAGGAAGCACACAATCCTTAACATGGTCAAAAATATGTTAAAGGATAAAAATATTTCTGAACATTTTTTGGTATAAGTAATGATGTGTGTGCTTTATTTTCTCAACTCATGTCCTACCAAGAACCTTGATATTAAGACACCACATAAAGTTTGGAATACTCATAAGACTAGTGTGAGTCATCTTAGAGTGTTTAACTCAATAGTTTACAGTAAAATCCTATATTTAAAAAAGAACAATACTTGAAGATAAAAGAGAGAAGTGTATTCTTGTTGGATATGATGACAGAACTATAGGATATCAGTTATACAATCCCATCACTAAGAAAGTTATTTTCAGTTAGGATACCATTTTTAAAGAAAATAAATCTTGAACCTGCATATATAAAAAAAGATAACATAGAACCACAAATACCTAAAGACTAGTATACACCTCCATGTAGTGATCCCTCACTATAAAGGTATAAAGATGCATCACCAATCCATCATGGTTTTTTAAACATGATGTCTTAAAGAGCTCGTACCTTAGATGGTTTTTATTATAATATATAATTGATAGACGAGTATGTTAATCTATAATGTATGTTATTAACCAATGATCTTATTAGTTTTGAGAAGGCTAACAATTAAAACAAATGAAGAATAGTTATGGATAAGGAGATTCAATCCATTAGGAGGAACAATATATAGGAGTTGACTACTCTCCTAAGAATATACAAGACTATTGGAGTCAAGTGGATTTACAAGATAAAAAAGAATGCTCATGGAGAAGTTTAGAGGTACAATGTTAGACTTGTAGCAAAAGGGTACAAGCAAAAATAATGAATTGATTATGGGGAAGTCCTTCCCTCGTTACTAGATTTGAGACCATTATATTATTGATCTCACTAGCTACATGAAATAGATGGAAGATTTACCAATTAGATATGAAATCAACATTTCTAAATGGATTTCTTGAACAACAAATCTATATTGATCAACCACCTGAATATATAAAGAAAGGAAAACAAGATAAGATGTACAAGCTAAAAAAAAACCCTCTATAGTATGAAGCAAACCCTTCATGCTTGGAATATAAGGATTAATGACTACTTTTAGAAGAATGATTTTGAAAAATATATCTATGAGCAAGAACTATATATGAAGAAGGAGACAAATAGAAGTGTGATAATTGTTTGCTTATATGTTGATAATTTAATATTCACAGGTAATAATCCAGATATGTTTGATGCTTTAAAGAGGAGCATGGCCAAAGAATTCGAGATGATTAATATAGGCCAAATGACTCATTTCCTTGAAATAAAAATTGTGCAAAACAAGAAAGGAATCCTTATCTCCTAAAACAACTACACGAAAGAGATTTTGAATAAGTTTAGGATGAAGAATTGCAACCATGTGACAACTCCAGTTGAGACAGGATTGGAGTTGAGGAAATATAAGCATGAACATATAGTTCTTACCTACTTCAAAAGTCTAATTGAAAGCTTAAGATACTTGACTTGTACCGGACCAGGTATACTTTATAGAGTTGGGCTGGTCAGAAGATACATGGAGACCCCTGACTAGTCTTTTCTAAATACAGCCAAAGGAATTCTTTGCTACATAAAAGGCTCTTTTAATGATGGTTTGTTCTACTCATACTGTGAAGATTTCAGACTTGTTAACTACTTTGATAATGATTGGGGACATGACTTGGATTAAAAAATAAGCACAACTAGGTTCACATTCTTTATGGGTGACACAACATTTACCTAGTCATCAAAGAAACAAGCAATTGTAACACTATCAACTTGTGAAGCTGAGTATGTTATTGTCAGCTCAACTGTCTGTCATGGTATCTAGCTACGAAATGCTTTTAAGTATTTGGGATTTTCACAAGACAGCCCCACATAACTCTATATTGACTATTAGCAATTTTCCTGGAAAAAAAATTCAGTCTTTTATTATAGAAGCAAACATATCGATACTCAATATCATTTTATAAGAGATCATGTCAAGAACAAAGAAGTGGAATTGATCTTTTGCAGGACTTATGATTAGATTGCAGATATTTTCATAAAGCCCCTCAAGTATGATATGATGATATATGAATTATTATTAAATGGGTTGCATCTCATGTTGATGGTGATGGTCCTTAAAAAGTGGTTAAATAGTCATGCTGATTTTGTAGGGTGTTTTTGGATGGAGAGAGTGTTGGTGCTAATTTAGCACACACACCACAAGGTCATGAAACATGGGCCAGAGAAACTACTTGGAATGAATGTTGCAGGCATGATTTTGATACATACTTTTTTTGGTAGTGAGCAGCCTTTTGGCAATGAGGTAAACGAATCAGAGGAAGCGAGGAAAAGATTTACTGCTTTTTGCCACTTTGTATATCCTACAACAAGTGGGTGTGATGACCCTTTACTTAATCCAATTTTTTATCCAAAAATGGCTAGTCTGGAGGGCAGGGGCGGAGTGAAGGGGGGCAAGCATGGACCCGAGCCCTCGCAAGACTTTTCTTTTTATATATATAATTAAATGTAAGGTGCTGTAATAGTTTTTAAAGAGGTGCCTATATGGTAAGACTTTGCCTTGATTAAATGGTACCTACGTGCCTACGTGGAAAGAAAAAAAATATAAAGTGATCAATGTGTTTCTTTGTCTTTTCTCTCCCTACAGGCTACAAAGTACAACCCTAAAATAAATCCTTACAAGTTATAACGTAGCCGGTTAAAACAAAAACAAGAATAAAGATGCAGATCACAAACATAATTTTTGTGTGGAAAGATTGAAACAGAGTACTGTTTAATTTATCTTTCAGTAAACAAAATAAGGTAATTGGATATCGATAACTCAAATTTAAAATATATTTTTATTTTGTTTTGAGATGTTTATTAAGAATTTAATGAGATTTTTTTATAATTTTATTATTTTTGCTTTTTTTTTTTAATTTGCTAGTTCTAACAATTGTTTTTTGAATTCTTTTTATAGTGATTTTTTTCTAATTAATTAAATATATTTTATTGGTTTGTTTTGATTATGCATAAATTTTTTTTATGTTTTGTTTTTAGCAGAGCCACCAAAATTATCAATTTTTTCTCACGATATATGTTTTGATTTTAGGTTGAACTATGAACAAAATAAGAAGAATTTATTCTTTTTTTGAAAGAAAAAAAGAAAAAATATTGATAACTCACAGCCTAATGAACCAACTCCAAGTAATGTTGAAGTTATGGTTGAGCAGCCTCAATGTGCTTCAGTTTACAAAGAACTTGCGCTGATTAGTGAGCAGCCTCTTACTAGAATCGACATTGCTCATTTAATTAGAGATCCAAGAAATCGTCCTCAAATTTAGGAATACCTGGTTAATCAACAAGATGAAATTCGAAGGGCATACATTAATTTGCGGTCATATCAACCTTTGATGTCTGTATATCCGTTGACTGGTAAAAAACATCATCGTCGATTTCAGTCTCATTGGTTCAAAAGTTATTCGTGACTTGAATATTCAGAGAAAAATACTGCATTTTGTTTCCCTTGCTATTTATTTCCAAGTAAACCATATGGAAAGCCAGGATCAGACACATTTACTATTAAAGAATTTAATTGTTGGAAGAAAGTTAATGATGGGGAATGGTGTGCTTTTTTTACTCACATGGGAAAAGGTCCAAATTCAGTTCATAGATTTGCTACCACGTGCTTGAAAAATTTGAAAAACCAGTCATGTCATATTGAGAAGGTAGTTAAGAGGCAAACTACTCAAGAAATTCAGAATATTCGATTGCGTATTAAAGCTTCAATAGATATTGTTCGTTGGCTCACATTTCAAGCATGTGCTTTTCGAGGGCATGATGAACGTCCAGAATAAAAAAACCGAGGTAATTTTCTTGAAATGATGGAACTTTTAGCATCATACAATGAACAAGTAGGTGCTCTTGTTTTGGGTAATGCTCCATAAAATGCTAAATACACCTCACATCAAATTCAAAAAGAAATTTTGCATGTCTTTGCTATAAATATTCAGTCTTCAATTCGATATGAGATTGGTGATGCAAGATTTTATTTAATTGTTGATGAAGCTCGAGATGAATCTAGAAGAAAGCAAATGATCCTTATTATTAAGTTTGTTGATAGAAGTGGATTTATACAAAAATGATTTTTGGATAAAGTTCATGTCAAAGATACAATTGTTGCAACTCTTAAGGAAGAGATTTTCTTTGTTTTATCTCATAACAATCTTGATGTTCAAAATATTAGGGGTCAGGGGTATGATGATGCTAGTAATATGCGTGTAGAGTGGAATGGTTTGCAAGCTTTATTCATTAATGATTGCCCTTATACATATTATGTACATTGCTTAGCTCATCAATTACAATTGGCTCTTATTGCTGCGGCTAAAGAAATATCTGATGTTCACACTTTCTTTCAGAATTTGATTTTTATTATTAACATTGTTAGTGCTTCTTGTAAGCGTAATGATGAATTACAGGCTTTTCAAGCAGCTACAATTCAACATTTAGTTAATATTGGTGAGATTGAAACGGGTAAAAGAGTTAATCAAGTATGTGGTTTGCAACGACCTGGAGATAGCAGATGGAGTTCGCACTTCAAATCAATTTACAGTTTGATAAAAATGTGTGGGGCAACTTGCTTGGTTCTTAAAAACATTGCTTTAGACAGATTTACTTATTCTCAACGTGGTGATGCAGGTTTTTTCATATAAGTTGCTAATGTCATTTGATTTTGCATTCATCTTACATATAATAAAGGATGTTATAGGAATTACTGATATGCTTTGCCAAGCCCTGCAACAAAAATCTCAAAAAATTTTAAATGTTATGCATTTGGTGACTACCCCAAAGACTTTAATTCAGAAGTTAAGAGATGATAGTTGGAAAACTCTTTTAAAAGAAGTGACATCATTTTGTAAGCATCAAAACATTGAAGTTCTTCATATAGATGCTTGTTTTTCTAGTGTAGGACGATCTCGCCGTAAACAAAAATCAGTAACAATTGAACATCACTACCGAGTTGATATATTTATAGCTATCATTGATCAACAATTGCAAGAGCCAAATAATAGATTCAATGAGCAGGCGATTGAGCTTCTTAAGTTGAGCACAACTTTAGATCCTAGAAATAGCTATAAATTATTCAATGTTGAAGATATATGCTTACTTGTTGACAAGTTCTATCCTTAAGATTTTTCTGACCAAAAAAAAATTCATTTGAGACTTCTGTTGCAGCATTATGAGCTTGATGTACCCAATCATCCAAAGTTAAAGAGCATGTCATTGATTGCTGATTTATGTCAAGGATTGGTTGAAACAGAAAAATCAACAATTTATCCACTAGTTGACAGGTTGATTCGGCTTATTTTGACTCTTCCTGTTTCGATAGCAACTACTGAATGAGCTTTCTCAGCGATGAAGATTGTTAAAACAAGACTTCGTAATCGGATGGAGGATGATTTTCTTGCAAATTATTTGATTGTCTACACAAAAAAAGAAATTGCTGAAAGATTCACAATTGATATGATAATCGATGATTTCTATTCTATGAAAGAACGACGAGCACAATTAAAATAAATATGTAAGAATCATTCTTTATTATTTTTTACTTTATTTCAAAGTTTATCAAACATAAATAATGTTTCGCTTTAGCTAATGTTTCTTATATACTTTGTATGTTTATATTTAATAGGTATAAAGACCAACAATATTAAAGTGATGGATACATCATGAAGATGAAATTAACTTCATTGATTTGACTCAATTTGGTATTGCTCCAAACCTTTTATCTTATACAAAGGTCATTATATGTTTGTAATAAGTTATTTGAATAAAACTAAATCATGCAGGTTTTTTTTTACAATTCATGTACAATAAATTAAAACAAATATTATATCTTGTTATATTATTTTTGGCCATCCCTAATAAATAATCCTAGCTCCGCCCTGGAGCATCCTTGTTACTGTTGCTGAGAAAGATTTCCGGAGGGATAGAGGCTGGTTATATCATGAAACTTCGAAGGAAAGTGCATGGGGTGCATGTGGTGGTTGAAATCATGGAGGCAAAATTAAGGAGAGGGGCACGCCTTTCATCCTCTCAAACCTTCTACGATGGAAAAATTAGAAAACGAAACTAACCAGCCCTTAAATAAGTGGTTTATAATTGCAATTTTAAAAATCACGCTGAGGATATGAATGAAATACAGACTCTTTAATAAAAACATGAGAATAATTTGTCCTTTTTCCTTGCTGGGTTCACTATATAGGAAAGCAAAGAAGCCCAGTGAAGTTCTATGATAAAGGGGAGGTAAAATAATGGGCTTGAATTGGGTTACACAAAGTGGCAAAGACTTTGCTCATGCCATGCCATGGAAGTTGCATCAGGAGAGTTGATGCAGAGCTGCGTAGGAAACTGAGGAATTGGCATTAAATGACTCGATGATTTACATTGCATACATGTACAGTACTTAAGAACCAATTAGTAACCTAATGCAAATGCATGAAGGTAAGTGTGAACTCACAGATCACTGGCAAAGACGTGGCTCAAGCCATGCCATGTAAATTGCATTAGGAAAGTTGGTGCCGTGCTCAGTACATGGACTTTAAACGGTTCGATGATTTACATGGACTTTACTTAAGAACCAAGTAACCTAATGCAAATGCATGAATGCAAGTGTGAACTCACAGATCCCACATTTCCCTTTCTCTGCACATATACTCAGTAAGTAAGCTCTTCAATTTATGGTTTTTTTAGTGAGTTTTAACCTGTTTTTTATTAAGAAAAATTAAAAGTTGTTTTAATTAAATTTTTGTATTAAATCATTTTGATATATTAATATTAAAAATTAATTTAAAAAATAAAAAATATATATTATTTTAATATTTTTCCTGTATACAAAATCTAGCAGAACTCTCCAATAATATCAAGCATATCCACCCTCTGCCGATTACCGACTGTCGTGTCTATCCTGCAAACCTTAACTTGTCACCACAGAGGTACAATCAGCTTTTACACTGACTTCAATAAATTATCGACTATTGTAACTACCTTTGCACTGTAATTTATTGTTAAATTATCATAAATAAATAAATAAAACTTAAATATTTGAATGAAAATAAATGATATATTGATTAATAAAGTGTTACTAACCTTAAAACCTGCGGTACGCCGCATTTAAGATTTAAGTAAATTTTTTATATAATACAAAAAAATATATTAATATTATGAATATGTTTTATTATATTATGATTTTTAAATTGAGAAGCACAAAGATATTATTTATGTTTAATAAAATAAATTCATAAATAGTGAAAAATTTATTAAATACTTAAATTAAAAACTAATCTTTCTTCTAAAAAAATCAATTGAGTTTGTAAACATTTACTTTTCTTTTTAATTTATGCATTTTTTATTTTAAAGGCTATTTTTTTCTTACCAAGAATAAATAATTTTTATTTTTATAGTTGCATCATGCAAATAGAATTTATTTATATCAAATATAAAAAACAATTACAATAATCTCTTTAAAATGTTATAAAAATATAAAATAATGAAAAAATAACTGCTATTTAAAAAAATTAAAAAATTAAAAAATCAAAGAAAGATGGTATTACTTTAGATTTAAATAAAAAACTTAATTCAAAATAAAAAAAAATACATAAAAACAAAGGGTATTAATTAATGTTTTTGCAAAAAATAAAATAAAATAATAAATCAAGCACTAAAGGGTTAGACCCATTCATCTGCTGCTATTTTTATCTTTTTTTAAAAAGAAAAACTAGCATCAATCATCACTTGATCTATTTTTTTTATCATCTTTAGTGACCAAAAAATTATGGTCTAAGTTTTAAGACCTCAAAAAATTATTTTTTTAATCTTTTATTTTTTTAGCCCGAAAACACCTCTAAAAATCAATATAAACCTCCAATAACCATTTATCAACCTTAAAACACCATAAATCACTCTCAAAAAGAAAAATCAACCAAATACAAAAACCAAATAAGCTTCTTTTTACTTTACCCCACATGTTTGTAGAAAAATACCATCTCCATTATACTCCTTTCAAGAAGAAAAATCTATTAACACTAAAATCATTCTTTTTAGTTACCAAAATATGATCAACTAATCACTTTTTCTTTTCTTCATTATTTTTTTATAAGTTTTTCTCTTCTCTCTTAAATTAAGAAACTAAAAAATAAACATTTGGACCATGATGAGAATTTCAAAAACTTAAGATTGATCATGCTTTTTCTTTATGTTACATTTTAGTCCTTTCTCTTGCAATCTTGCCTTTGTTTCACAATTTCAAATGAAATTAGTGCACTAAAGGATTGAATAAAAACAAGAGAGTTTAATAAGGATTGAATAAAAACAAGAGAGTTCAAGGATGAAAATTGAAAAAAAAATGTTACAGAGAAATATAAACAGGAATCATTGATCTCAATTATTTTATTGTGTTTAGTAATTTTCTATAATATATTTTTAAATATCAATAATAAATTTTATAATTATATAGAAAAATAAAAATTTATATGAAGTATTAAATAACTTTTAACATATGTTATCAAATCAAATATTTTAATAACATTTCTTGAATAAGTTATACCATATATAAAGAAGTGAAGATAATATATATATATATATATATATATATATATATATATATATATATATATATATATATATATATATATATATATATATATATTTCCATGGAGTCCTGCTAGGTTATTTCCTGCACTATGCTCAAGTTGGACTATAATTTTTTTAAAATGTAAAAAATAAAATATTTAGGTTGTGATGAATTTTTTTGCATTGTCATTAAACCTAGTTCAACAAGTTAAATTTGAAAATTCTCGACTTGATTCTTTATCCAGTTTAAGTTTCAAATTAAATTATATTAAAATTACTCAAACTTGACTCGATCAACTTGATAAGTCAAAAGACAATTTAAATGACTAGTAAAAATATAGTTTGATTTTTTTAAAAAAATATCAAGATGACATTTTTCTTTTTAAAAACATTGAGACAATGACGCATTGGATCGATTAGGATCCATCTCGGATAACTCGTCAAAAGTCATGGACTTCGATGAATTTAATAATATTTTTTATTTAATTTTATAATTAAAAATAAAAACCAATTCAAAATTAATATAATATTAAATGAAGAAGAGTTCTCCCTTTTATTTTTAAAGTTGCCATGGAGTTTCTCCTTATTTTATGTCTTGATACTTTTTTTAAAACAATTTTATTTGTACTTAGTTAAAATTTGACAAATTGGTTATAAAATTGACATAGAAGGCTAAAAAAAATTTATGGATGAAAATGGAAAGAAAGGTTGGTAATTTTAAATAATGTAATGGTCTAAAGGTATCTTTAAGATTATAGTAGTAGTTGCGGTTTAAAGTATTTTTTATTTAAAAATATATTAAAATAAATTTTTTATTTTTTAAAAATTATTTTTGATATCAATATATTAAAATAATTTAAAAACATAAAAAAAATTAATTTTAAATAAAAACAAAAATTTTATTTTAAAAAAATATAGTATTCACCGCCTTAAATTTGATATACTCCCCATCAATAGATACGTTCGGCAGGGAGCACTTCAACACATGGTCCACCGTTCTCTCTATCCAAAGCAATACCCTCTCCATTTCCCACTAATCTCAAAACA
>Ga0325411_1006425_pt1 | contig 12903 bp, 6 predicted proteins | sample PopdelMetagenome_13_FD_206181 | JGI IMG/M metagenome (GOLD analysis project Ga0325411, IMG submission 206181) | Populus deltoides microbial communities from Bellville, Georgia, United States - Xylem-PdIQD-R4 | ecosystem: Host-associated > Plants > Phyllosphere > Stem > Wood/Secondary xylem... | reverse complement strand
TATGGATTGTATTTTGATGATGTGAGGATTCAAGTTCTTTGATTACCGGCACCATGTGTATTAAATATACATATATAAAAAAAAAAAATTTACTATTGTTTTGGGCTTAGAAAGCCGGGTCGTTACATATTCCTTATATGAACCTCCTCTATACATATCACTTAAATCAATTCAAGATGCATAATCCTCAATAGGAATGTAAGTGTATTTTTGAAATAAAAATAATGTATCTCTAACATACATTTCCTATCTATAGATCTCTAGTGGGGGTTTCCAGATACTTTTCAAGGAATTGATTGACTTGGTCTCTCTAGTACAACAACACCACTCTCCTTGACAAGGATTGACTTCGTTTCCTTAAGGTAATAGTCCCACAATCTCCAAGGGACGTCTAAAAGCCTATTGCAATAACATCATTCTTTAAATGACGTCTAAAAACCTCTCACCAATCCTGTAACAACCCGGTTTTTCAAAGCCAAATCAGTGAAATTTTTTTTCGTTCTCTATACTTCTCACAATGACATTCCGTGAATTAATAATTCGGTTTCCTTCCTTATCATGGCATCATACGGATATAGCTTCCGTAAATCAACATTCTCATAAGACGGGATAATCAATACACATGCCCACAATATTATATTTTTATATTCATACATTTACATTACTTCATATTGACATACTCATGAGTTTGTATTATTGTCCTAGTTTTGTTATCAACATGATTTTATACCCTAGTACCGAGCATCAATTTTACACAACTAGTACTTTCTTTCATATGATCCTCGTGTGATTTCACAACACAACATTCTCATAAAATAGAATACCACATAATATATTCACAACATCGTATCTATATGTTCGCACATCCAAATCCATGTTCCATTACAATTTTCATTACATGTCCTTACAAAAGTGCCAAATGACAAATATTCAACATAACACCTAAGACATTCTATTACAAAGCTCCTTTCAAAATATATGAATCCCTGGAATAGGCTTTCCTATGCACCTTGATTGTGTGATGTCCTTGTTACAAAACCATATGGATATGAGATCTTACATAATAATAAACAACTTGATGCGAACCTCGTGATCACGTGGTCACACAACCCACAATCAAGATTGAGATCTGATTCCGGAAAGCCAAAATAGATCTGATAAGAGTGTGACACAATGGAAACCTGCCCCAATCCAGTTAATCTTCGATAAGTCAGATTCAGTTCGTTCAAGAACTGAAGAATGCAAGAATCACTCTCACACATTAAAACTAAAAAATTTAGAAGTAATAATCATCAAAGGCTGCCGAAATTTTGGCTTACATGAGTTTAAATAGTTGATGTGCCGTGAATGATTCGAAAAATCGGCAACAATGAATCTGACGAAAATGGATGAAGGATGGGTCTGGTTAGTTGTCTTTCTTTTGGTGTTTAGGCTGGATTATAGTGATTTCAAGGTAAATAAGATGAAGGATAGACTAGAATGATACTTTGATAAGTCGATCTGGACGCCATCAAGATCAATCTAGGATTTCGACGCCACACGCTTTGTGATTGAAGAGTGATAAGTCAGGTAGGGTTCTTCACAAAATCAATTTGGAAGAACAACTCTTAATTCTGTGAATTAAGTTTCAAATCTTGGCCAAAAGTCCTTTATTACATATTCTGATACTATATTTATAACTGCATCATCCCTCCAAAGTTCGAAAAAATTCAACATGGAAGAAGTCAAGCCCAAAAAATAGACTTTGACAAACTAACCTAGATAAATTAACTAGCACACGTTTTTTGACCTTTCTAACATAAACAGACCAAATTTAAAACAACCATATCATCTTACACAAAAGTTTAATGCAATCATGGTTGGACAATCTAGAAAGAACATGTTCTGAACTTGAAATCCACCTAGATTCGTCTTGTTTTCACATGCAATGGATGACTTCAAATTCGGGTTCAAATTCATTTGCTGTTCTGACCATAAACAGCATCAATTCCTTCACTTATTTGCATATCAACCCAAATTCAAGTAGCTCAGCATCAAAAGAACTATTAAGGGCTTTTCCCATCTTGAAGTTCCAATTGTAGGCAAATAAACATCCTTGAACTAATTTCAAACTGATTGCTAATTTTTAATTCCGACGCAGCTTCAATCATTCCAATTGACTTGTCAAAGCCCTTTGTAGTTGTTTCGCTCTCGCTCTTATCATTGGATCATCTGAATCCTCTTGCATATTAGTTTTAGCTTTACAAGATGGATTATAATTCCCATGATGCACATCAATAGTTCTTGAGAAATTAATCCTAATGGACCCCTTATATGGACTTATATGAAGTCCACTCAAAACTGACCCAAAACCCTAAATTGAGAAGCTCATAACTTAATCCAGACAAACCTTGGATCCTACCTACCTGAAAACAAAGTATTAATAATTAAGCCCAAACAAGCCTTGAGCTATAGCTAACAAAATAAAATAGAGCCTTTAATATTAAATCCATGTTTTGCCATGAGAAGAAGAGAAGGAAGTAAAATATTACAGAACCGATTTAAAGCTTGTTTTCCATGCAGCCTTTTAATCCTAGAAACAAAAAAAAAGGTAGCTACCCATGTTATTTCCAAGTTGTAGTAGGATTCTTTTGTTTCCTTTATTGTCCTTACCTCATGGCCCAAATAAGGTTGTATTGGACCCCACTTGCACATGGATAAGATGTACTAGGGTCTCCTATTAATACTCTAATGGACATTTCAATTCTAACTTGCTTGAAATGTTCAAAACCAATGCATTCAATGCCCCTTTCAATGGCATTACATCGTTAGGAAGCTTTATTAAACCAATGCATTCCAAGCTTTATATTATCTCTAGGGATGGTCTTGGATCTCCCACTTTTAGGTATAACCTCTCTTCAGTAGAGGGGCCATTATTTAGTTAGGAAGGCCACAAACTATCCCCTCTCATAAAACAACCACTCTCTAGTGGGGGCCTTCCACATCTTATGATAATTTTAGGGAGGTCACATGGCATACTCTCAAATAAGAGGCTCCTAAGCTCCCACGCCATCGCCTTGATACTGTTACAGACCTTTCTTCAATTGAGGGTTCTTATGCCCCATACCATCTTAAAGAGGTCACATACCTCCCATTGATACGGTTCAGCCTTGTGATACAACCTAAGCAAGGTCAGGTTTGGATTTTGGTGTAAAATTTTATACCGTCCAGTTTTACGCTATTAAGCATAACTTCAAATCCAACTGTTAGATCGAGCTGAAACTTTATCAGAAGATTCCAGAGGTATTGGTCTATGTTGAGGTAATGTTTTAGGTGAATCGGTGTTCTGGAAGGACTTGTGATATAGGTCAGAACAGGCTATATGAATTTTTTTATTTACTTCCTTTTGACTTGTGAACTTCCTATTTGGGAAGGATCCTTTTCCTACAAGGATACGAGAGCTTATTTTGAAAATTTCCTAGTTCCATAAGTATCTTTAATGAGCTGCAATATTCCATCTTGTTACTATCTCTAATCCTATCAGTAGAATATATAAAAAAAGAAAAGAGAGATTATATGAAATTTGAAGGATGATTCAATTCTCCTGTAGAAACAAAACTCTTAGTGAACCATAAGAAAACCACCTGAGAATCAATTGTGAAACTTCAAATTTTGTCTACTGGGGGTGAGATCGCACCATATAATAAATTTGGGCCTTTTTTGATATTGTTTGCTTGAGGTTTTAATTCGAGATTCAATTCTGCCGTATAAACACAACTATTAGTGAACTATAAGCAAACCACCTCATAATTAATTAAAACACCATATTTTATCTATTAGGTATCGCACTACATATTAAAATTAGGTTTATTTTTATATCGTTTGCTTGAGGTTTTAATTCGAGATTCATTCTGCCGCAGATACACTACTTTTAGTGAACCATAAACAAACCACCTTATAATCAATTAAAAATTTATATTATGTCTACTGGGGGTGCACCATATATTAATTTTGGGATTTTTTGAATATCGATTTCGTGACATTTTAATTGGAGGTTCAATTCTGCCATGATCTGATCATACAAGGGGTTTGGATACCTAGACATAATAGAATGACCTATAAACTGATATTATTGTTTTATTGGTATCCAAATACTATATATTACATTTGAGGTCATTTGGATAGCAGTTTCTTTAGGTTCTAGAATCGGGTTTTGTCTTGCCATAACGGGCCTGTTTTGCGTTATTTTTCAAACTGTGTTTTGTTTCTATTGATTTTGTTCCTTCCAGTATATTATCATCATATTTGGGATATTTGGCTGTTTTTAGAGTCATTTTCATCACTTTTATATTTATTTGTTTTCGATCAATTCTGGTTCAAACAAAAGTCAGATTTGTAATTTCGAGTTTAAATTAGTGTTTTTCCTGTTGTAAACTCTATTCTTGTTGTGTCTTCTTCTTCTTCTATTTTTTTCTATTTATGTCATGTATTTAGCAATGACGAAGGAGTATTCTGGCTCAAGGATGTGAAAAACTAAGCCATGGTTTGGGGGTTTTAGAATAAAAAGTTGATAAGTGTAAAAGATTATTCTATGATCTTTAAGCTTCATGGAAAAAGGAGGAACAACGCTAAAAAAATAAAAGACGAAGGAGAGCCGCTGTTGCTATCATTCAAAAGTATGTACGAAAGTGGTTAGTACGGCGTACTTATTTGAAATTCTTATCAGTCGCTACTTCTATACAGTGTTGTTGGAGGATTGTGTTAGCAATATGAGAATTATGAAGGCTTAAACAAGAGGCTAATGAAGTCCCTACTAATTCTATTCAAGATTTGAGGGCAAATCTTCTTGAAGAGGGAGGGAAAGATACAGTTCAGCCTTGTGATACAACCCAAGCAAGGTTAGATTTGGATTTTGGCGTAAACTTTTTTAACCGTCCAGTTTTAAGCTATTCAACATAACTTCAAATTCAACCATTATACGAATCAATGTTTGATAAAGGAATTTTTAGCATGTATATTTCCATTATTTATGCTTGATTTTGAAATATTTTGGATGTGTTACACAAGATAATTAGAATTTTGAATCCCTTTTTGAACTATTGACCTCGTGGGAAATTAATGTGTTTTTAGATACTAGGTTATTAAGCAGACAGAATACGGCAGTAAAACCGAACATTGATTGAATCAGACCCGAATTTCCTGCACTCCAAATACTATCTCGGTTTATGCCCTTATCTTAAGTCTTAGAGGTCCAAAAATTACAAGATCAATGTCGTTGGAAAGAAGATTCAATTTTCTACAATTTCTTCAGAAATAGAGATCTTTGAATTTGCACGTTTCCTGCCTCAAATCTGGCCCACAATGTCTGGATAGGAAGGAATTCAAATCAGAAAAGGAAACTGTCTTTATTCCAGTAGGAGTAAAAAGGCCACAATATAAAATATAAAAAAGAAGGGTCTGTAAGGAAGAAAAGGATACATAGAAAAAACCTAAAAGGGACTAAAGAAAAGAGGAAGAGGTGGCATAAAAGAGGGACGAAAAACAAAGGCAAAAATATAGAAGATTTGGAGGACACTTATCTATTCCACTGCAATTCTCTGTTTTTAAGTGATGTTCATCGTATCAAGTTTGTTTCTCTTTAATTTAACTATGGAGTAGACTTTTATTCTGGGATTTTTGATGTAACCTTACTATGAATATGTGAACAATTTCTTTGATTGAATTATTACATTAAGTTGTTGAGTATTTCACTCTATGTGTAATGCTTGTGTATGTTTGGCCAACATCTGCATGATTTAGAATTCAATTTGAGACTGAGAAGTGATAATTATTTTAGATATTGTTTAAAATACCTTAAGAAATCTATTGGATAGAGATATTCTAGGAAGTTTTGTAATCGTTACAGGTATTACGATACTTAATAAATTTTGACAAGTTCAAATCTTTTGTAGAGTATATGAAATTTGCTTGTCGAAATAATTCATTGATACTCAAGAGAGATTAATGTTTAAATTAGAAAAACCTGATTATCAACGTTAGGAGTAATTAATTCATTTGAGAAAGTTCACATTGGAATAGATATTGTAAGTCAGAAATCCTAGAACCAGTACAATTGAATTCATTAATATTTAATCATTTGGTTGTTTTTTTTATCATAAATTTTTGTTTCATAAACTATCTCATTCGATTCCTCAAATAGATCATAATTTAAAAGACTTTGGTAATTAGTAGTAATTTTTACAAATCCTCGTAGGATGATACTCTACTCGTCACTTTATTACTTGTTACGATTCGTGCACTTGCGAAATTAAGCAACAAGGTTTTGGCGCCGTTGCGGGGGATTTTAGATAAAATTACTAATAATATCAATATAAATTAAATTTGATCTAATTTGATTGCCTTTTCTCTTCAGCTCTTTAGGTGTGTTGTCTAGTGCATGAGAAGCAACAAAAACCAGTCGTTGCTGCCTTATAATCCTGAGATTGAGAGAACTAACTGCAAGGGGATTAAGAAAGAAAATGCGAGAGACTCAAAACAATTCAGATATCTTGGCAGACAATGAAAATCCTGAGCAAGACACACGGGCATTGAGAGATTTTGCTCTCCCACAAGTGACATGAATTCTTTTCTGTTATCAGGAAACTAAGGATTGAGGTCAATAATTTTGAGATCAAACCAGCAATACTGCAGATGATTCAAACCTCAATTCAGTTTTATGGGTTGCCAAATGATGATCCTAACGCCCATATTGCAAGTTTCATGGAAAGTTGCGACACATTTAAGCATAATGGCGTTACTGATGATGCCATTCGCCTCAGATTGTTTCCATTTTCTTTGCGAGATAGAGCGAAAAACTGGTTAAACTCCATGCCTGCAGACTCAGTTATCAGCTAGGAAGATTTAGCTCAGAAATTCCTTGCTAAATTTTTCCCATCAGCCAAGACAACAAAAATTCGCATTGAGATATGTTGCTACCTGATTTTTGACCCAAGTTTTGATAAATTTTTCAAAATAATAATAAGGGTTTACATGTGGTGATAACATAAAGCATTAGGGCTAATATTAAGGAAGCAAGGTGTCAAGGAGATAATTATTGAATCATATATAATTACTGCAATATAAAATATCATAGATATATGATTTGATTCGTGCTGGTTATGGAAAAAAATCACTTCAATATAAAATACCATATATATATATAGGATTTGTTGGTGCTGCTTATAGAAGACAATCTCTGCAATAATTATTGTAATATTTCTTTAAGGCCCCGTTTATTTGCAGGAAAATGAATTCCTTTGGGAAAGTGAATTCCGGGGAAAGTGAATTCCTGGAAAGTGAATTCTGAGAAAGTATTTTCTAATGTTTGGTAGTGTTATGGAAAATAAACTGGAAAACACTTTCCAGTGTTTGATTATGTTATGGAAAATGAACTGGAAAATAATTTAATAATGAATTAATTTTGTTTTCAAGTTTATCTAATATATATAAAATATTTAATCACTTACAATTAAAAAAAATGAAATCTAAAAAGTATAATGATGATTTTTTTAATTATATTCTATATTCATACATAAGCTTATGAAATATTTCTACAAAAAGCCTATTAATATATTTTTTTCAATTTTAAAAGCTTAAAATAAGTTTTTTTTTTCATATGAAGAAAGCCAAATTAGTTTTCTACAAAAGATTATGCTGAAAGAAACGGACAATAATTCTCTATTTTTCCTGTTATATTCATTCCTCATTTCCCCTGTTATAACCGGTTCGGTTTGTATAATTCCCCAATTGCACTGTTCCATTCCCCTCCCATTCCCCCTGTTATTCATTCCACATTTTCCCTATAATTTCGTTATAACCGGTTTGTATAACTCCCTATTAGCATTCAACAATTTCAATGTTCCCGATTCACTAACAAAAATCTCCCAACAATTTCACTGTTCCCATTCCCCTCCCAATGGAAGGCAACCATTTTCTTCTTCCCCACAGCAATGGGCAGAGACCCATGGTCTCCTGTCCCTCTTCCTTCCCCTGGAAGACAAGCCACCACCTTCCCCCACTTTTGGCCTTGGGACCAAAACCAGAGAAACCCCTGGCTGAAGGGGGTCCTGATTTTTAGTTTCTTCTCCTTTCAGCTGGGCAAGTCTTCCTCTCCCTCACTCAAAAAGCCAACACTCCCCCCACCGTCTCTGCTCACTCTTTGGCCAAAACACAGAAGGAACCCAAACAGCTCCCCCCACAAGGACTTCCCCTTTGCCTCTCTCCCTCTCGGCCGCTCCTTTTTCTCCAGCCAGAACCGTCGCTGGAACCTTTCCCCCCTCTGGCCTGATTTTTGTTTCTTCTTCCTCCCCCCGGATGTATTGATTTCCAGCCCCATCTCCGGCCACTACACTTCTCTTCCATGTTAATAGAAATCACCCCCTCCCCCCCCACCGTTTTGCCTCTCTCTGTCACAGTTACCTCCCCCCTCCCCCCCGCCGGTTTTGTCTCTCTCAGTTTCCTCTGTGATTTTGAAGAAAAAGTTTCAGTTGAGAGCTGAAAGCTGTGAATGAGAAAATGAATGGAAAGTGTTTTCCTTTCTTTAACAAAAGGAAAACACTTTCCTTTTGTAAAGTTACTTTTTTTAATTTGACTAGAATTCAGTTTCCTTTGACTATTTTCTTATATTGCTGCCAAACATGGGAAAAGCAGGAAAGTGAATTCCAGGAATTCACTTTCCTGCAATCAAACACGGCCTAAATAACACATATAGAGATTTTCTATATAAGTGAACCTCCAGCCATATGCACTGGGAGAAAAATATTCAAAAGGGGGTAATTTTTCAGAAAAGAAGAGCCAAACACAAAAAACCCTAAACCCGTTTCATCTTCCTCTTCTAGTCGCTCCCTCCCTTTGAAAAGAAAAAAAACAGAGCTGCCCTCCCTGCTTTTGATTTTCGCTCCCGTGAACCAGCAGAAGCCTTCCTCTTCTCCATCCAACAGCCTCGCTCACTACCCTTGCACTCTCCTTTCTCTGTCGTCAGCCAAACAAACCATTCCCCCATCTTATTCTCCCAAACCAGCCACCAGCAAGCCCTTCCATTTCTCCATCTCAGCCACTTACCCCACAGACACCCAACCACAACACCAACACTCCCTTCTCCCCGATTCCAGCCTTTTCCCTTCGGTTTCATTTTCCCCTCTCGCCAGCCAAAAGCTTTCCTTTCCCCTCAGCCCCAAAACAAACCCAAACTGGCCATTTCCAGTTTCTGGTCCTATAGATGGCCATCAACACAAACTCTCAGTCTCTCCCACCAGCCGTCCCATCTCTTTCCTCATCTCCCTCAACAGACTCAGTTGCTGCCGTCTTCCTTATCCTAGCCAACCACAGCCCCTAGCCATTTCTTCCTCTGCACCCGAAGTAGCCCTCTTTGTCAACTTAGCCCCAGACCGGCCACTACCGAGTCCCACAACAGCAGTAACCATTTCTTCTTAGTATAGACAAGACGGACGCGAATGAGAGGAAGGATGAGTAGAAGGACGCATGCATAAATGTAATTCACCCTATTACTGTGCATTTTGAATTTTCGTTGCCTCGCAGGTAAGTCTTTCTTTCCCTGTCTTTACTAAATTAATTACTGCCATTGTAGCATGCATATGCATGTAACTGTGGCAGAACCGGTAACTGGTTTAGGCCAGTAACCAGGTTGGGTTTTGTTGTCTTTAATTGTGATTAACTATGATGCTTGTTTTTTTCCTAATATAAAAATATAAAAAAAATATTTTTGTGTGTTGCATACGGCCAATACCCTAACATCTTTTTGAATTTCCTCTTAAAAAAAACAAATACTTGAAGTTTTGAAAATGTGTTTTTGCATGGATTTCTTAAATACAACAAAAATTATTTTCTTGCATTTCTGGATTTTACAACATGTTTGTAAAACTCCAAAGGGTATTGGCTAATATTCCAAAAAATACAAAAATCTTATTTTGGGGGAATTCATCTATTATTCACCGTTAATGTTTGGATAAAGAAATCCCAAAGAGATGAATATCCAAAATATTATTGGGAATAACTTGTTATTATTCACTGTTAATGTTTGGATAAAGAAATCTCAAAGGGATGAATATCCAAAATATTATTGGGAATAACTTGTTATTATTCGCTGTTAATATTTGGATAAAGAAAACCCTAAGTGGTAAATATCCAAAATAATTTTCTAGGGATAATAAGTCATCACACATCCTTGAAAGAAATCTTGATTATAATCGAGGACATTTCAATTTTTTACTCCACGGTTTACGAGCCGTGAGAGTATAAAAAAACACTAAGGCAAAAATAAGCTTTTAAAGCGCCCTAGATTTCTAAATTTTGTCCCTCCCCCTTGCGATTTACGAGTCGCAAACTCTTGAAATACTAAGGGAAAAATGAGCTTTTAATGCACATGGAATCTCCTTGGATTTCTATCTTAATAAATTTAGTTTGAATCAAACCTAGGAAAACTGATGGGATTAGAAAACACCAAAACCATAGCAATTATAAGCCAAACCAAGCACCAAGTAGCTTACCTTAGGAATGGCGTACCAGGAGTGCTAATACCATCCCTTTACGCAACCAGTCTCTTGTCTTAGAATCTCTGAAAGACCAGTCAAGGTTCCTAGTAATCATAATACTATGTGGCGACTCCTTTATCCACGAAACTAAAAAAAAACCAAAATCAATCGAAAATCGCTAACAGACACCGCGCGAGGGTGCAACAAGATATCTAATTTCACCCAACTTGAGAGTGAACCATTGTATGAGGCATGGGAGAGATACAAGGATTTGCTAAGGCGATGACCCCATCTTGGACTGCCAAAACGGATGCAGGTGCAAAATTTTTATAATTTTTTTCTGGTAAGTTGACGTATGTATTAAAAGAAGAAGATACAAACATTATAAGGGGCATACCCTAGATTTACAATGATAACAGAAACATAAAACAACAAATGGCTACAGGCTAGCCACCGACCATAAAACTGAAACCTCACTAGATTCGTTAGGGAAACCAATACAACCAGCTAACTAAAAAATTAAGAATCTATGTTATTCACCCTCCAAGCTCGTTGGATCCTTTTGTTTTCATTTGTTGGTACGACATTCCTCATCAAATCAAGCTTATCACGAATGATACATTTGATTTGATTAAAGACCAAATTCGAAGTTCTAGACATTCCAGCAAAGATCCTTGCATTCTGTTCTTGCCATACATGATACACTGTAGCTGCAAAACTCAGTTTACGAGAAAAATTGACGAAACTCTTGCCATGCCAAGAGACAGTAGTAGCCCATCGAATCCATTCATCCCAGCCTTTTGTCATTCTTGGAATGTCGCATCTGTCACAAACATCCCACCAGATCGCTTTAGTATAGGAGCATTCAAAGAAGAAGTGGTTGTGATCCTCATTATGGCGGAGACAGAGTGAGCATCTATTGGGACCATGTATACCAAACCGATGAAGTTTATCTTGAGTTGTGAGTTTCTGTTGGACAGCCATCCATAGAAGAAATGAATGTCTTGGAACAACATTCTTTAACCACACAATGTCATGCCATTCAACTATCCGACGTTGACGTCTTAGTTGTTCCCAAGCTACTTTGAGCGAGAATTTGTGATTTGGCGAATCCAACCAAACTATCTCATCCTTTTGCCCCATCTTAGGATTAGAATTGGAAGGAATAGCTTCTATAATGGGGTGCCAACCAATAGCTTGGGTGGTAGGAATTTTCCATTCTGAGTTATGAATTAGCACATTCACCTTCACGTTCTTGGCCATACCCGAGTCATAGATGAATCTTTCCCCGTAAGAATCCACAAGTGGGCTGTGAGGATGCCAATTGTCAAACCATAGAGAGGTTGTCATTCCATCTCCTATGATGTACTTCATCTTCGGCCATGCTAAGGATCTGAGCTTTAAAATCTTTCCCCAAGCCTAAGAGCAATTCTGTGGCATCTTGATTGTTTAGAAATTCCTACCTCGCAACAGATTGGATCTGATCCAAGTAGACCATATTGAGCCATCTGAGTCATTGCATAGGTTCCAAATGTGTTTCAACAAAGCAATCTTGTTTCATTCTATTATCCTTTTTATTCCTAGCCCCCCCCCCTCATTTTTTGGAAGACATACCTGATCCCAGGCCACTTTAGCCCCAGTAGTTCTCATATCTGAACCTGACCAAAGAAAGGATTTCATAATTTGCTCCATATTTTTAATTATTTGCCCAGGTAAGAGAAAGAGAGATGCCCAATAGACCTATATGGAAAATAAGACTGAATTAATCAGTTGTACCTGTCCTGCATACGAGAGTGTTCTACAAGTCCAATGTCGAACTTTAGAGGTGATTCGATCCACGAGGCCCTTACAATAAACAACCTTTAGTCAGGATGAGAGAAGAGGTATTCCCAAATATTTCATAGGGAGCTCCCCCTCTCTAAACCCAAGAATATGAATAATTTGTTCCCTCTCAACATTTAACACACCGCTCAAGAAGATGTCACTTTTTTTTTTGGATTTGGATACAGAGCTGATAGATCTTGAAACTTTGTGAGCACTATTCTGATCATACGAATTGAGTTTACATCCCCATTGCTAAAAATCATCAGGTCGTCGGCAAAACAAAGATGAGAAATTTTATCCTTCTTGCATCTCCAATGGAACTTGAATTCTTGGATGGCACTCATCTTGCAAAATAGCCCCAAAAGGATTTCCTTACATAGGACAAACAAATATGGGGACAATGGATCCCCTTGTCTCAGCCCGCTTCCCCCTTGAAAGTAACCCACAAGCTCACCATTGACGTTGATAGAGAATTGACATGATGTAACACAAACCATGATCCAATCAATGACTGTTCTAGGGAATCCCATTTTTATTAACATAGCGTCAACGAAATCCCACCGCACCGAGT
>Ga0325411_1006422_pt1 | contig 12908 bp, 8 predicted proteins | sample PopdelMetagenome_13_FD_206181 | JGI IMG/M metagenome (GOLD analysis project Ga0325411, IMG submission 206181) | Populus deltoides microbial communities from Bellville, Georgia, United States - Xylem-PdIQD-R4 | ecosystem: Host-associated > Plants > Phyllosphere > Stem > Wood/Secondary xylem... | reverse complement strand
AAGAACCTACATTACGAAGGAATTGCTAGAGATTGTTATAAATATTTTATCAATAGACTATTATTTTTTATCTTTAATATAATTTATCTTTTTAGCTTACATGCATCATCTCTCACGGTTAATTCATCGTTTTTATCATGAATAGCATTGACGAGTTTGATTTTTAATATAGATAATTAATCAACTCTTGAATGATCATTTTTAAAGAAAGGGATGTATATGTAAAAAATTTGTTGTCATAACAAAAATATCATTGACATTGCGGAGTCTAGCATTTGAATTAATTTCGATCAAATTATGATGGAAATATTGTACTCTGATTTCTCTGTCAATGGTGTCATACCAATAACATTTAAATAAAACTATTTTATTTTATTTGCTATGATATTGAAATTTAATTACCTCTTCTAACTTCTCATAATCATTAACTTCAAACTCATTAGAAGTCAATCCCTTAACACAAACCTCATTGTTATATGTCTTTCTACCATGTCTATATTCTTAAGTATGAAACACATGTTCATTGATGAAATATTTGTTGTAGCACTTCACCTTTCTTTCAGAACTCAAACTTAGTAAAGACAAAATAACGCTAGCATTCTATCTCACTTGAAAAATCTGATACATGAAGTATAACTATGAACAATTAATGAGAAATGTGCGATGAAATAAAGTATCATGAGAGATAAGAATAATTAAACAGTACTTACATGTGTACTGAACCAAGTGAAAAATTGTTCATCTTATAATCGAAAGATTTGGAATTCAGTCAGCTGTGAGTATTGGGACAGTAAATATTGGCGATGTTATCTTTGAGAAATTCAACAATTTATTCAAAAATAATGACATGTCAAGTAGTATACTTACTGAATAAAAGGTTTTAGTTCATTGTAGTTGAATAATACATAATTATATGCTTGTCTAAATTCTATTTCAGACATATATCTTCCCCACACAATATTTTTTTCGATATGAATCATCTAGGATGGGAGAATATTGCCAAGTTCCAACATCGTCATACCTTGAAACGAGATTGATTTTTGTTCTCAATTGAGGCTCGAAATAGTATGAGATAAATGTTAAGATCTTTTCAATAATATAGGTCTCGCATATCGAAGTCTCAATATGCGCCTTGTTTTTTTCTCTTAATGTTGAATAAGTACCTGCATAAAATTAATCAAATGTTTTGAATTATGCAAAAAAAACAAAAAAATATATTTTAATTACGATGAATGTGTAAATCCTAACCTCTCAAATGGATACATCCATCTATATTGGATCAAGCCTCTAACTTTTGCCTCAAATGGTAAATGCATGAGTAGATGCTCCATCGAGTTAAAAAACAATAGAGGGAATATTATCTCATGTTTGTATATTGTCTTGATGATATTCCTTTCAAACCTCTACATGTGTTGTGTCTGGAACTTATTGGAGCATATATATCCAAAGAAATGATTGAACTCTATGAGTGCATCTCATATCTCATTTAGCAATAAATCCCGGTAAGCTAATGGAATAAATGTTTGCATAAACACGTGGTAGTCATGACTTTTCAATCCATGCAATCTGCAATCCTTCAAATTCGTTAACCTTGATATGTTCGAAGTATATCCATCAGGAAAATATAGACTTTTAAGTCATTGTTAGACAAGTAATTTGTTTTCTTATCTAAGATGAAGCTAGCTTTAGATTTTGCAACCCGTGATCCAACATAAACCAACTTCAAATTTTTACGGTGGCAAAACAAAACTATATTCATTCTAGCCTTGATGTTGTCTTTTGTCTTCCCCTTCACGTCTATAACCGTGATAAAAAAATTTCAAAAACTTTTTTTTTCGTGTTCATAACATCAACGTTATGACGAAAGAGATTGGTTTTTCAATAAGGATGCTCCTAGAAAATGCTTTGCTTAACCTAATTGTGAGTCAAACCAAAACCAAAATACTTCTGCTTACCATATTGAAAATAAAACACAATATTATCGTGCTCCGACACCACATCATACAATTCCTAAACTGAAAAAAGTGGTAGTGCAACATCCCTTTCAACTTTGTCAACAAAGAAGTTCTTTTTATTATTTCTAAACTTATGATCAGTTGGCAAGAACCGTCAGCGGTAGTAAAAAAAACATGTTTTACCATCGTTTATTAATGTGAAGTCCTTGTTATTTCTCGTATAATATGGACATGCTAGTTTTTTATTTGTGTTCCAACCAGAAACTATTCCATAAGTAAGAAAATTATTGATAGTTCACATCAAAGTTGTCTTCATCAGAAAATTTTGTTTCCTCGATATATCATAAGTTAAAGTCCCGGATGACCACAACTACTTCGACTCATCAATCAATGGTCAAAGATAAAAATCTATATTCTGAACCGAACTATTAGGACCGAGAATGATCGTAGATGAAAACATGAACTCTGGCGTCATACACATCCCTAGTGGAAAGTTTGAAATTGTGAGTATCATCGACCAACAAGAATAAGAAACAGCAAATGAACCGAATAAATTGAATCTGTTTGTATACAACCCAAGATGTATGTTTCTTGATTTCACTTAAAACTGAGGATGCACATTATTAAAGTGTTTTCAGACTTCACCATTAGAATGGTGCATCATCACTCCATCCATCACATCATGTGATTAATGTCATATCATGTGCTCAATAGTCTTTGATGGCATGAATAACCTCTACAATCTAGGTATGATTAGAAAGTATCTAAGTTTTCTGTGTGCGATAAGAATCCTTCCCTTACTAGTTTTGGGTTTATAACGAGAATACTCATATGTTATGCACTCGGTCGACCCCGCATGTTCAAGGTAGTACAACATGCAAAAGTTTGGACATATGTCAATTTTCTAGTATCCTAGACTAAGGGATTTCATCATAGACTTAACAACATAAAAGTTTTTTTCATATTATTCTCTTCAGGTAAAATGATTCTCACTCATTGGACAATTCTTTCATAACCATCATCACTCAACTCATGATCTAACTTGATGGTGAACACCTGTGCAATGGCCGATAATGTACTGTGATTTGTGCAATCATCTCATAATGGTTCATCGGAATCTTTTAAAAGATAAAAAAAAAACATGGTCATGTCTACATTAGGTTCTTCATCTATGATTGGATATTGACCTACATGACCTTAATTCATTCTCATAGCATCCATAATCATATTCCTATAAATATTACTATTGTCATCTACAATTCCATGCACATTGCTAGCACTAGAATTTAACTTAATCATCCTCTCTACCATGATATCATGAGGAATTTATGGTTCTCTGTGTGGATATAAGCACATGTATTTCTCCATGAATTTTTTTATTAGAAGATGCATCGTTACAACATCTGGATCGATAAAATTTTTATATATCAATCATGTTTTCAAAGAACATAATATGTATAAGTCTTTACGGCTCTAATAAATATCAAATATTTAAGAGACCATCAACCAAGAACATTTTAGGAACAATGCTTTAATGCAATAGAAATTTTATAATTATAACAACTTTATAATTTTCTTTACAAAGTATTTTTATCTTATGGATTTTATTTTTACTCTATATTCATAAATCAAATATTAGATTCATTAATCTAATATTATATGAATATTAAAGATAAATTAAGTCTTTATTAATAATAAATATATAGTTACATGAATATCATAATGCTACGAGTAATCAACCGATTGGCTTCAAGGCATATTAAACTAACAAGTATACCATGTAATTTTAAATTAAAAGCAATAGTCAAGATTGTTAATTTAATTCAATCCCACGGATATTCCAAACAGTATAATTGAATTCAATTATGTAGTTTAATATTTTATTCTAATCATAAAAATTATAATAGTTTATTAATTAAATTCAATCTCACATTTGATTTGGTTCCAAACATATTGTTTGAAATTCTTTGCTTACATAAATTTTGAAAGAAATTGTTAAAACTTTTGATGCTAATGTTATAATTGATGAGCTTTTTACGTTGAAAGAACACCAAGCACACAAAACATCAAAGAAAAATATTTTGTATTTTGAGAATATTTATATTGAATATAGAATAAAATCAAACCGGTAAAAAGACAATATAATTTTGAAAACAACCACAAAAAAATTAAATAGGGATTTATTGTTTATACATGCAATTTTTTAGGGCCGACCCATGTACGGAATTCATTCTGGATTTTACTTTACGAAACCCAGAAAGTTGGTGTTCTGATATCATCTCCAGCTAGGGTTAGAAAAGAAAAGGGCACTGGATTCATATTGTAGGACTTCATAAAAGAAAAGGGCATATCTGTATCAAGTTCTTAATTAAGTTGATGAATTCATGAAGACTTTAGATTGAATTGGAATTTCCACAGTAATGTTTTAGGCTGGAATGGGATGGGCTTGGATGTAGAATTTTATCTTTATCTGTGTTGTTCTTGAAAAACAAGTACATGCAGAAACATTAGACTCTTCCAAGCTTAAGGTAATAATTGTACACGAAAGAGAAATGGAATGAACTGTTGTGAAGTCATGAGTTTGAATGGCTTAAATTTCCATATCTTGCCTTACTTGAATTGTCTGGCTTGTGTTTAGGTTGTCTGCCTTGGTATTTATAGATTTTGAAAAACAGGTACATGGTCTCCGGGGTAAAAATGCTAGGCTAGAATGGGAAGCCCTCTGCTCTTGAGCCTGGACAAGCACTAAGATGGGGAACCCCTGGGCCATGCCATATCGCAGAGAATTTTTTTTGTTTTTTTTTTTTTGTGTGTACCATCAAGTTGCAATGTTTTATATATGGGGCATAGAAAATCTTCAATTTCGTGGTTTTTAATTATACTTTGCGACATACGGGCCTATTCAAGATAAGTTGTGGAGTAGAAATTTGCAAGTTCTCAATAGTTCTTTGGTCAGGTCATCCTCGGTCGGTGGCTGAACAGAAAGTGCACTTTTCTCCTTCAGGCATGTGCTTATGTCCCTAAGAACTCAAAGCAAAGTTTGATAAGGAGTGCCATTGATATGGTTAACAGGTCTAGTCATCTGTCCAATTTGTGTTCCACCACCTGAGTTATCTTATCCAGCAATGATAAAATCAGAGACGTTGATGAAGTACTAACGAGGAAGAATGCGAAGCTCCATCAATGGATATGTGTTGCGTTGGACTTTCATTATGATCCGCCATACTTATACCCCGCTGTCTCTCGTTTGCTCCTATTCCAATCACCTGAATCCGCTTATACATTGAGTATCGACCATGCATGTTGTTGACTGGACTATACATGCCTTCCAGAAGCTACTGCACACTACAGCATTTAATAGTTTTATCGATAGATATTTTCTGTCGGTGTAAGATTATTATTCTGTCGGTAAAAATTTTATTTACTAATTTACCAACAGAATACATACCATCCATCTATGATCTCATGTCTATGATGATTTGACAAAGTTGTTCATAATCCGTCGAGAGTTGCTCACCAACAAAATACATACCACCCATCTGTGATCTCATGTCTATGATGATCTGACAGAGTTGTTCATACCCGTCGAGAGTTGCTGATATTGTTGTTTCAAGGCCACACGATCTCCTCAGACTGGTTATTCAATACTGATTAGGAGCTCCCAATGGTTGAGACACTACGGGTTGCCTACAAGTTCTCAATCATAGTGTTAGAGAGTCTATACACCCGATTTTTATCGGGTCCACCAAACGATCCTGCCTCCATCCACAAATCCAAATCAAAATTTGGGTGGGTTGAAGGATCATCCTCATATCTCTCCCTCAACCGGTTATTATATGTCTCTTGAAAATTAAAAAAGAAATCATCATATTCAATTCAAGAAAATAACAACTTATGAAATAAAATAGTTGAACGAACATACCATGAAGTGTTGAGCGCAGTTGTCGATGAATTGTTGCACTTTCTTTGGCGATCTTCACTCCGCACGTGTGTCTCCACAAACAGCTCCATTGGGCTCGACTCACGCCCAAGAGATGTAGCCCGTAAGAAAAAAAAAGGTTGCAAGTTAAATATATTTAGCCATTCAGACGTAACATGCTGGATATATTGTAGCCATATATCCTCCGAGATGTATGGCGGCCTGAAATCCCTCCAAACCATCACATCATTCCAGCCTTGTAGACCGTTATCTCAAGCTTATTTTTTTGGCTTTTTTTTGCGCTTCATACCAAAAGTCACGCAACTTTTATGGAAAAATTTAATTCTATATATTCAACTAACATCTATATAAATTTAGCAATAACAATTAAAATTTATGGAAACAATCAAACACTCTATCATGCAATAATAAAGTAAAATTAAGATAAAAACAATTAAATTTAATCATATATATTCAATTAACATTTACAAGGCAAATTCAACAATAACAATTAAAATTCAACAAAGTAATCAATTATTATGGCAATAAAAACAATAAAATAGGAAACAATACAAAAAAAACTATAGACTTTAAGAATGAAAAATGCTTACCTTAATAGTGTGTTTATTTCTAGACTTTATCTACGTACAATAAAAAAAAAAATATTGTTGATAAAACAAAGAAAAGATGAAAAAAGAAAATCATTAAGTATATTGAATCACAATACATACCATTTAAGTTGTTAAAGATGAAGATAAAACTATAGATAGAGATTACAAGAAAAAAACAAGAGATGTTTTGAAACGAAGGAAAGAGAAAAAATAGATGAAACAAAATAGAGAAAAAGATGAACTGAAGGGGCTCTCGATGGGAGTTATAATGCAATTTTTCTAACGGACTATTAAATAATATTATTTTTAATTATTCCGTCGGTGATTCTGTTGGTGAATTCACTTTAAATATTTCAATTTCACACTAAAATTTTTAAATAACCCTCCAGAATTTTCACAGTTGTCAGTAATGTAAAATAAGTACGCATGCACGATTAGAAATGCATTAATTACCCGCGCTTTGGAATTCACATTTCGTTAGTAATTTTATCGGTGATTCAGAGGACTTCACCGACATACGAGGTGAATAGTTCCCTTCCTCTGAAAAATACCGACTAACTCATTCTGTCTATAGAGACATTAGTGATTGTGAGACGTCAGTGATTATGGTATATGTAGTAAATATTTTACAACTCTCTGTAAAATACCGACGGAAGTAAGTCTATCTATAAATCCATCGATAATGCGTACAGTGCATGACAGATTGTGTTTATATTGCCTATTTATCCTCCCTGCAAACACTTAAATTGAAAACAGCCTGTATAGCAAAACAACAACAATGAACATAACAATTATAAAATAAATATTTCGTGGAACAAAATTTCATCCATAATATTACATTATAAAAATTCCTTTACACTTTCATGTTCTGATAGTTAGTCAGAATTTTCTTCTTCTTCTTCGTCATTTAAATCGTCATCAGCTCCATCGCAATCTTCAATATAAATATCATCATTATCATCTTCATCAACATGTGCTTGTCCGCTGGAGCTCAGAATAACATTCAACTCCCCTGCGTTAACATCAAGATTATCATCGAAAACATGAAAATTTGAATTTTCTTCTAAGTCAATCGAATGAGCAACACTAACTTGAAAGACATCATCTCGCACACTTGTGTCTTCGTTCTCATCCTGAACAACCTCAACACGACCTCTGGGTTTTGTTTTTAAAATGGATAACCAACCAACTCTTGATAGGTCCTCTCTAAAGGAAGGGGTGTATATATAATAAACTTGTTGGAATTGCTTTGCGAAAACAAAAACATCACTTACATTGCGGAGTCTAGTTTTTGAGTTGATTTTGACCAGACCATAGTGAGCATCTACTCTGATTCCTTTGTTAGTGGTGTCATACTAATTATATTTGAATAAAAACACTCTATCATGCTCGCTATGATATTGCAATTCGACAACCTTTTCTAATTTACCATAATAATCAACTTCAAAATTACTACAAGTCGATCCCTTAACACAAACACCGTTGTTATATGTCTTTCTTCTATGCCTGTAGTATGAAACACATATCCACTGATAAAATACCTGTTGTAACACTTACTTTTCTTTTAGGACCCAGGCTTAATAATGACAATGAAACAGGAGCACTCTTTTTCATTTGATAAACTTTGTATATCAAGTACAACAATGAACAATAAAAGAGAATTGTGTAATGAAATACAGTAACTTGCAACAGATAATGAGTTTGTGATAGTACTTACATGTGTTTTGAACCACGTGGTAAATTGTTCATCTTATAATCGAAATATTTGGGATACGGTCAGCTGTGAGTTATTGGAAAGTAAATATTGTCCATGTTTCCTACAAGGTTTTTAAAATTATATGAGTTTATGATATTACAATATATAAATAGTACTTTTTTAACAAAGTTTAAGTATTACATATACTTACTGAATACAAGGTCTCAGCTCATCACAGTAAAATAGAATATAATTATGTGCTTGTCTAAACTCTACTTCAAACAAATATCTTCCCCTTACGGCATTTTTAAGTGTGGGACGTCTAGGATCGAAGAATATTAATAAGTTCTCAATGGAAGGCACTTCACCACCATCATCATGTCATGGACTGCGGTTGATTCTCGTTCTCAAATGAGGTTCGAAATAGTACGAGATAAATATTAAGATCTCCTCAATGATATAGGTCTGACATATCGAAGCCTCAATATACACCTTGTTCTTAACTTTTTTTTTTTTAAGATTGAACAAGTACCTGTGTGGAATTAAACAATTATTTTTCAATTAAAAAAAATAATGAAAATACTTTATGAATTATATTGCATATGTAATATCTAACCTCTCGAATGGATACATCCATCTATACTGAAATAGTCCTCCAACTTTTGCCTTGTACGATAAATGTATGGATAGATGCTCCATCGAGTCAAAAAATAATGAAGGGAATATCATCTCAAGTTGTATATTGTCTCGACGATATTCATTTCAAACCGCTCAATGTGATGTGTCTGTAACTTGCTGGAGCATATATCTCTAAAGAAATGACTAATCTTTGTGAGTGCATCTCATATCCCCTTTGGCAACAAATCACTATAAGCTAATGGAATGAGTGTTTGCATAAACACATGGAAGTCATGGCTCTTCATTCCATACAATCTACATTTCTCTATATTAACCAACCTTGATATGTTTGAGGCATGTCCATCGGGAAAACATAGACTCTTAAGCCATTGGTAAACTAGTAGTTGTGCATTTCTCTCTAACACGAAGCTTGCTCTTGGTTTTGCAACTCGTAACCCATCAAAAACCAACTCCATATTTTTATGGTTATGAAACAATGTTATATACATTCTAGCCTTGATGTTGTCCTTTGTCTTCCCCTTCACATCCATGACGGTGTTGAAAATGTTCTCAAACACATTTTTTTTCTATGTACATGATGTCAAGGTTATGGCAGAGGAAATTGGTTTTCCAATAAGGAAGCTCCAGAAAATAATTCGCTTTGCCCTAGTTATGGGTCAAACCAAAACCGGAAAACTTCTGCTTACCAAATTGAAAACAAACACAATGTCATCGTACTCTGATACAACGTCATGCAATTCTTCACCAGAAAGATGTGAATGCCTTGTTTCTATACCTGTGATTCGTTGGAAAGATATGACGGTGGCAGTAAAAAAAAAAGCTTTACCTCCGTTTGTTAGCGTGAATGCTTTGTTGTTTTCCATGCAGTATGGACATGCTAGTTTTGCATTCATGCTCCAACAAGAATAAGGAGTAAACCATGAGTATGACTAGCCAACAAGAATAAGGAGCAGCAAATAACCCGAATGGGTTGAATCCGTCTGTACACAACCCAAAATGCATGTTTCTTGATTCAGCTAAAAAGTAAAGATGCACACTGTTAAAGTGTTTCCATGCTTCGTCGTTATAAGGATGCATCATCACTCCATCAACCGCATCATGTGACTGGTGTCATGTCATGCGCTTAATAGTCCTTGGTGACATGAATAACCTCTGCAGTCTAGGTGTGATTTGGAAGTATTTAAGTTTTTTATATGTCACGAGAGTCTTTCCAATATCAAATCTGGTTTTGTAACGGGAATGCCTACATGTCATGCACTCGGTCAGCTCAGCATATTCAAGGTAGTATATCATGCAGACATTAGGGCACATGTCAAAGAATTGAGGGGTTTCATCATGGACTTAAGCAGTATAGAAGTTTTCTTTCAACCTGTTCTCTTCAGGTAAAATGCTTCTCGCCCATTCAATAATTCTATTATAATCAGCCTCACACAACCCACAATCCGACTTGATGGTGAACACCTGTGCAATGACCGATAATTTACTATGATTCGTACAGTCACCCCATAATAGTTCATCAGAATCGTTCAACAAATCAAAAAACCTGATCGCGTCTGCATTAGGTTCTTCTTCTATAATTGGGCATTGACTAACATTACCTTAATTCATTTTCATTGCATCTATAACCATATTCCTGTAAGCATTATTGTTGTCATTTACAACTTCATGCACGTTGTTAGCACTAGAAGTTGACCCAACCATCATTTCTATCATGCTCTCATTACGAACAAATAGTTCTTTGTGTGCATACCAACACAAGTAATCCTCCATGAACCCCTTGTGTAGAGGATATATCGTTACAACTTCTGAATGCAAATACTTTTTATTTTTACACTTCATGTATGGACACCTAATACCGCCTCCACTAAAATTTCTCGGAATAGATGTTGCAAAATTAATAAAACCCTGAACCCCATTACAATAATTCATCCTCTGTAATTCTTGGGGTGAATCTCGATACATCTATGAACAATCATCCATGACTTCTATCGAATCCCTATAAAATAATGATGACAACATATATTTATTAACTATGTTAAATAAATAAATTTGTAAAAATATTGGTTTAGCTCGAGATTATCCAACAAACTAATTAAAACTTCTCTTAAATATTCATTATTAATTATTAACGTCCATGCAAATTTATACACATAAATTTACGGAAATTACAACTCTACAAGAGCATTGATAAAAATTAAAACGGACCCGTTAAACAAGCTTTTATTTATTTCATCACAACACATCTAATTCGGTAATTCAACATAAGTTTCAACAATTTACAAACAAATACAATTTTACAAAATCTAAAACAAACCATAACAAGTACAAAATTATATATTTATACTACAAGTTTGTTTGAGAAAAAACAATAAAACATGTACATGCCCTAACAAAATACATATACTAAAAAAAACATTAAATAATAATAAAATTGATATTTTAATGTTAAAATTAAAAAGGATAGATTTACTTACAAAAAAATGATAAATGCACAAAAAACAGAACACGGATGTTGTGACTATAAAAAATAAAGAAGGATGATTTGTGTTGAGAAGTGAGGAATGTTTTAAGGGGTGGTTACTTGCAGTTTGGGAGGGGAGAGCTTGTTTAGATACAGGGATGAGGAAAAAGAAAGAGAAATAGGGGAGGGGATGGGAGGGTCGCCAGCATGGTGATACATTAATTTTACCGATGGAATCACCGATGAAAATATTTTGTCAGTGACATCAGCAATTCTGCTGGTGAAGGGGTCACGTAACTGTATGGAGATCCCAGTTTGATTCCCTCGGTAATTCCGTCGGCAAAATCGTCCGTAAAAACTTTCATGCCATCATCCTGTTTTTTTTTTTTTCAAAATTCTATATATTCCATCTGCAATTCTGTCGGTGTATACCAATAGAATTATTTTGTCGGTATATACCGATATACCGATGGTTTTACCAACTGATTTACATCTATCGGCAAATATCCCCGTAAATTAATAATAGAAAATTTTTGTTGGTAATTATGTTAGTTTTAGTTGAATTTCTGATAGTGGCAGACCTGAGATATTCCTAGGATTCTCCACATTTCTATAGCTTCCTCTTTGTCAATTACGACTCTAGAGCACTGTATTTTTACAAATAAAAGAAAAGTCTAGTAGTTCAAAAAAAAAAAGAACGTAAATAAATGATTTTTATCAAGAGATGAATGGTGTGGAATAAGCGAGGAATAGTCCATCACCGACTTCTGTAACCTTCTGACCCAGTCAATGCAACTTTTCAATGTCTCTATCCAAAAATATAGTCAATTTTTTGCATCATAATGGAATCCATAAGTAGGACTTTTACATGTTCTATCCAAAAAAAAATAAAGATTATATATAATCAAATCAATCGGCTTTTTTTTTCAAATAATCAACACTGTAAAAAATAGTCTAATATTTGTTTTTTGGCGCATTTGTATTTATTCAGTTTTTATTTACACTTAGTTCAAAATGTTACAAAAAAATTAGTTTAGTGGTTTTTTCGTCGAAACCTAACCATTAATCAATATTGCTCACCTTTAAAAAATTACTTACCGTATTTACTAAACAATTGGATTGTTTATCTCTGTTCTATGTAAGATTTGATATAATTTAAATAAAGTTGCATAAAATTAAGAATGAAAAGTTTACTTTTAATAAATAAATAAATAATGGAACTTGCTATGGCATAAAATCAAGATTGAAATTTCAAATGATAAAAGTTTAAGAGGGGCAATATATGAAACCTTTATAACCAACGATATTAAATACCATAAGTAAAATCCATCCGTAAACATGTCGGTAAAATGTTCCTTTTTTTCTAGCACTATTTAGTATGTTAATTACAGAGGATATCACTAACGGATTAATTCCGTCAGTATATTTCAGAGAGCTCTAGAATTGTTAACTTCTTAATTGCACTGTTCATATTGCAATTACATACGGAATCACCAATGGATTAATTTCATTGGTATTTTTCAGATATCTCTAAAACTGTTCACTTCTCAATTACACTGTTAATTATTATTCTTTATATATGCAATCACTAACAGATTGAAAAGTCATCGGTGAATTTGGGGGATTT
>Ga0325411_1006421_pt1 | contig 12910 bp, 7 predicted proteins | sample PopdelMetagenome_13_FD_206181 | JGI IMG/M metagenome (GOLD analysis project Ga0325411, IMG submission 206181) | Populus deltoides microbial communities from Bellville, Georgia, United States - Xylem-PdIQD-R4 | ecosystem: Host-associated > Plants > Phyllosphere > Stem > Wood/Secondary xylem... | reverse complement strand
TCCATCATTACTGTTGTCCCGTGGGATGTGAATTCAGTTTTTCGAACACATTACTGTTGTCCCGTGGGATATTTGATGGCGTAACACTTCAGGCCAAACGTTAGAAAAACTCCCCCCCAATAATTCACTTGTCGAGTAGATGCGCACCAGTTCCAAGACTGGTCCTTTGTTTAGGCCAAAATGTTTTAAGCAGTTCAAACCCATAAATTATTTACGGGTCGTGTCTCCTCACCATTTTTTTTTTAAATACTAATTAGCTATCTGCTAAACATATTTAATATAAAAAAAAGGGACAAAAACGAAGACTATGGACAATATTATCTTTTTGATTCATTAAATATCTGCTTTTTTTTTGTTTTTCTAGTAAACAAGCTTCTCATTTGCACACCATCTGAAGCATTTATAAAAAAAGAAGCAGCAGAAGATACGAATATCACACTAATACTAATCTTGAGCTTTAGTTCCCATCTGAATCTGACCGCCATTTTCAGCACTACTGACTTCCTTCCTCTGCTCATCCTTTAAAGCAGACCTCCACTTGAAAAAACTACCAAAGAGCACTTCCATATCCTCTAAAGTTCTACCTCGTGTCTCAGGCAAACATGCATAAAAGAACAGCCAACCCACGGCTGCAACTCCAGCGAAAAGGAAAAAGGATCCACCGATAGTTATAGCCTTGTACAGCAAAATAAAAGTTGTAGATATCACCCCGCTTGTCACTCTATTAACCGCCACTCCCATACTTGTACCCTGAGCACGTAGTTTTAAGGGGAAAATCTCCGAGCTATATACCCAAGTTATCGGTCCCATTCCTATGGAGAAGAATGAAACATAAGCTAATACCATGGCAATTGATAACGCAACAGCCCATGGTAGTTTCTCATCTGAATGATCAATCATTGTCAGCCCGAATCCAAGGGTTGCTAGGGATAATACCATGCCCCCAACACTACTTAAAAGCAATGGGCGTCGTCCGATCCTATCAAGTAAGAATGTGGCCACGAGGATGAAAACGGTCTTGGTGAATCCAACGGCTACAGTTGCTAGTAATTTATCATTGGATGACGTGATTCCAGCCTTTTCGAAGATCCTCGGACTGTACAAAACGACCGCGTCTATTCCTGAAGCTTGTTGGAAGAAATGAATACCGATCCCACAAATCAAAATGTGACGAACAGCAGGTGTGGGATAAATGAGTAATTCTTTCCAAACACCTTCGCCATGACTCTGTTTTTGCACATGAACAATATCATCGTTGCAATCTTGAGGGATCCCGGCAGCTTCTTTTATGTCTGATAGTCTTTGTTGAGATTCTTCTTTAGAATCAGAGGTTTTGTCAAGAACTTTCCTAGCTTCACCAAGTCGACCTTGCATGACTAGCCAACGTGGAGACTCGGGCATGCCTAAAACAACCAAAGCTAAGAAAACTGAAGGAATCGCTCCAATTCCAAGCATGAATCGCCAACCTAAGTTAGTTGGGAGCTTAGAGAAGGCATAATTGGATACATATCCTAGTAAGATCCCAGAATTTATGAATACCTGCACAAGATACAGAATCACAAAGGTGATGTTGATATCAAATCCCCAGATTTTAGTTTTTTTCAACATTCAAATTGCTAAAAGTGGGATTCTTGTGCATTTATTAGAATTTTAAGAGTATTTCAAACTAAACTTTTCAAGGCTATTATTTACTCTTGGAAACCATTTTCAGTACATAATTACATATTAAACACCCAAACACTCATTCTATATCTCATATAGAGAGTCCTTCTCTTTTTTAGATGTTCTAAAATATGTCTTTTATCAAAAAGTTCAAGAATTGAGTATAAAATTTTATTATTTTATCCCTTTATAAAAATTAAATTTACACTTTTTTTATTTAACTTCATTTATTTTTAAAATACAATAAAAAAAATATATGAGTCGACAATATTTAATGCTTTTTCTTAATGCCTGTGAAAAATACTACAAAACTCTCTTACAAGATTTGAAATTAAATTAGTAAGAATACCATTTTATTTGCAATTTTTTAATCTCTCTTGTTTAAAAGAAATTGTAAAACACAAGTCTTAAAGCAACAAATTTTTTTGGAAAATTAAAGAAAATGTACTTAAATATATGTATATATAATTTTTATTAACGTGGGTGTTTAGGTCAGCTTGCGCTCACCTCAACTAATTCTACAGGTCCTAAAATTAACAACTATATAAATCTTAATAACCATCATATTAACAACTTTAGAGTTCAAATATAAAATCACAGAAAAAGCAAACTCTTTCTTTAATTAAGGTGTTCCTAAACCACCTACGAAATAGATAAATATATGTATACTTACTTCTGGGAATGAGGTGAGAAATCCACGGGAAGAGGCTGGAGAGACTTCAGCAGTGTAAACAGGGGCAATCATGAGGGCATAACCGACACCGACACCAGCGACAAAGCGACCAACCATGAGAAAGGCATAATTTGTGGCAAATCCCATGAGTATAGATCCAAGAAAGAAAATGGCTCCGGCCATCACAATTGTGTATCGACGACCAATCCGATCAGAGGTCCGGCCAGCAGCGGCTGAGCCAACAAGAGAGTATAAGTTAAGAGTTCCCACAAGCAATGATACTTGCAAGTCACTGATTTTAAGGTCATCTTGGATGTAGATGTTGGCTCCACTCATTACTCCGATATCTATGACAAAATATGATGGGAAACAAGCTGTTAGGATAATGATACAAAAATCAAGGCATGATTCACACACAGAAAAAAAAACAATTGCAATAAAAAAAATTAACGGCATTTATTTTCTTAAAGTTTCATTCTTCATTGAGGGTTAGCACGGCTAGTTTAATTTCTTGAAATCTTTATCTTGCAGCAATACATATCCAAGTGATCGAAAAAGGATAAGTAGAAGAAAAACAGTGAAAGCATTTGTATGATACCAAATGAATAATATTGGAAAAAGGAACGGCTTAAGAGAAAATAAAGTACTCACCATAACCAAGCAAGACTGAAGTCATGGAAGCTAAGATTGCACAAGCAAAAGCAAATTTGTTTCGTTTTGGTTTCTTCACAGGATCAAAATCTGCAAGTGTTCTATCTAATGCGGGTACTTGGCTGGGATTGGCATCCCCTTCTGTGTTTTGACCTGTAGCCATGATATCTATGCCTAAACAACTTAAAGCGACGGAGAGACAGAGAGATGGTTTAAGCCAAGCAGTGCCAGTGTTCTAGCCCTATGCACCATGAAAACTTGGAAGTTGGGGAATGCAGTAGAGCTTGAGTTATGGTTAAATAGAGTCCAAAATTGGTTGACATCATCATTTTTGTAACCTGGTGACCGGTCTGGCTGGTTTCAAAGCAAACAACGTTAATCATCGTTGAACTTGAGGGGATTAGTATAGTGAATTTCATATATATTTGAAATTGGAATTTTTTTCATTATCAATATTCTTTCCTTGAATATCTCATCAAATATTAAATTTTAGGTGTCACTCACTCCATTAAATTTTTTTTGGTGAATTAATTATCTTTCTATATATATATATATATATATAAACTAATAGAAAGATAATTAATTCACCAAAAAAAATTTAATATTTGATGAGATATTCAAGGAAAGAATATTGATAATGAAAAAATTTCCAATTTCAAAAGTATGTGAATTTTTAGTTATTATATATGTAAAATATGCATCATGTAATTAACTTCTGAATATTTATTATAAAAAATTGTGCTCTGGTGATACCAATCTCTCTCCCTAGAAAGAAGTTGAAAACTGGAGCTGTGAAGAACATGAAAATATTAACCGGATGATAGCGTGGTTAAAGCAACCACGCTCTCGAGCCTCTGTTACCACAGGATGCGTTCCAAGAACATCGACCTCGATCTAAATTGTCGCTAAGTGACAGCCAAATAATGAGTAAAGAAATAACTCCTCCATGATATGACAGAAACATGTGAACTGGATTTTTTATTAAAAGAAAAAAATAGATAATATCTTATGGCTGTGCATGTTTCTTACTTCTTCTTCTTCTTCTTCTTCTTCTTTCATGTCCACCATACAAATTGCATATTTATTTAACTTGACTCACGTTAGATCCTCGTCATTAATTAGATAGATTAATTTATGTCAATAACAAAATTTTAAAAATTTAAATAATATTATTTACAAAAAATAAAAAAACGACTAAAATTATCTCAAATACTTGCAACCCCGTGAAATACTAGACACGAGAGCTTGATCATGAAGCTAAAAAAAAAATTGAAGATGAAATCGAGTTTAAAAAAACAACTTACAAAAGTTTGTAAAGAAAAAACAACAATCAAGAGAATAGAGATGAAGTCTGATAAAAAAATAATTGAGGGTGAATTCGGAAAAAAATCAAATAAAAAAATTATCTCAAATTCTATAAATAGCAATTAAAAAAATAGAAACTAAATTTGACAAAGCAAGAACTTGAATGAGGATGAAATTGAAATACATTTCAATTTCATAAATTATTTAAAATAAAGCAAATAATAACCAAAAGAATATAAACAAAAAAAAAAAGGAAAGTTTAATGACTAATCTAAAAGATTGCAGGACAGATGCAAAGACCGAGGAAAAGAGAGCATAGGAGAAGAAAAAAATAATGGTTATCGGTGACAAACCAACAAACTTATCCATGCACGCGCCCATTTTTTCATGAAGAACACGCCGAGACATATCGGAAGTGACCTTGAAACGGAAATTTTGGCCACCTGAATTAGCTATATGCATCATCCCAAGACAACGGAACGGTTGATGCATGTACAACACATGTTGGTGTGTTTTTTCATTTTTTTTTAATTTATTAAAGTATTTAAATGACCTCACCTCAACTTATTAATTACAAAAAAAAATCAACAACAAAATGACACAAATTATCTTTTAACCCAGGAGTTAGATTATTTGACATAAAAGGAGCCAAGGCATTTTTACCATGAAATAAAAATTAAAATTACAAAAAGACCTCACCGTTGCAAATTAGTTTTTTATTTTTATCTCAAGATATATTATTTTACTATATATTTTTTCTATGTACAAAAGTAACCATCAATTAAAAAAAAATTATTTACTATACAATTAAAATGTAAAATACCTCTCTTCTCTCCGATCAATTTTAGAATATTAAAATTGTTTTAATACAAAGATTAATTTACCCTAAGTAAAAATTACTATTTATTTTAATAATAAACCGTGTCCAGATGAGCTGTGTTTTCTCCTGCTCTCTCTTTTTAAGTCAAGCAAGTCAATGAGGGGAGACGATAAAATAAAAAGAGGGGGCACACAAAATAACACAACATCTTTACTCAAATTTGTTGACAAGGGGCTCTCGAAATCTCTTTGATTTTTCCAGGGGTCAACAAAGACGTGCTGATCTATCAAGATACAAGATAGGCCCCACACACAAGGACCCCCCACCTGCAATTTGCACACGTCCCTGCTCTTCCCATCCATGATTGCTTGCTATTCCTTACTTCAAACAATGAATTATTTGTTTTTTGTGTTCATAATTCAATGGACCCTGTAGAAATACGCCTTGCAATGCTTGAATTCAGATTATTCTTCATCATCCTCCACGTACATGATTAATATTCAATTTATTCAACCATTTAGGTGGTGGTCTAATAATAAGAGATTAGATTAAGAGGTTTATTTCCTCTATAATTTTAGGTTCGAGCTTTGTGATTGCTCATATGATAGCTACTGGAGGCTTATATAGTCGTTAATTTCAGGATCCGTGAGATTAATCGAGATGCGCGCAAGCTGGTCCGGACACCAACGTTAAACTAAAAAATATTCAATTTATTCTATTTTTATGTGCAAATGATCTTAATTAAGAATAATATTCTCAAGTAATTAGTAACTACCATAATGTTTTCTGAAAATAGAAGGCTTTAATCATCAAATTAAACTCTTCCCCCGTCCTTAATAATCTGTCTCGAACAAGTATTTATGATTTATATACTAAGAACTAGTCGCAAACACATCTATAAACTTTGCTATTAATCTCCTTTTGTTGTTAGATTTTCTGATAAGAATTATGAACAGTCACAACAATAGATTTTCCATTTCACGTACTTAAGTTTAGGAATCAAATACGGCCCTAAAATTTCTTGAATCTTTTTTCTACGTCGTTGAAATAGAAACCCACCTTCCTTGGAATGAAAGCAGTGTCTTTTTGACTGGATTAAAAGCGTGTACGCTAAAAACTGATTTTTTTGGATTAATTTTTTTTAATGTTTTTAAATAGTATTTTGAAGTGTTTTTATTAAAAATATTATTTTGATAAATTTTTAAATAAAAAACATTTTAAAAACAATCATTACAACGCTAACAAACAAAGTTTGAATATAAAATTTGACCAAGAGTGTGTAACGTTCAAAACACACCATCACCATGCTGGCTCCTCGAAGATTAAACTGGATTATTGTTTATTTTTAGTCTAGAAAATTGATTTCATTGACTTGCTGTGTCAGTAGTCTTGACAAGAGCGAGGGTATGCTGTCGCCATTTGACAAGCTGGCTCTGGACGCTACCGACCATGTTTTATATTAATCAATCATGTTTTACTCCATAGCAATGCATTATTATAAAAACACTGACGATAAGGACACCCCAATTAAAAAAGAATCTGTATGATTTATGAGTTACATTTTATAGTATTCTTCAGGCAGATCCTGTTACGTTTTTTTTAAAAAAAAAATGCTTGTTTGATGAAGATCATCGGCGGTATTTTGGCATACATGTTCAGCATACATTGCGTCCCCGTCTTGTATTAGTTGGATTTTAATCTCTTACGCTGATAGACTTCTTCATTTCCTTTTTTTTTTTTTTAATTGAATTCCCAAGAAATGGTGTGAAACTTTAATATGAAGAGGTAGTGTATGTACAAAGCTTTGGGTCATCACAATTAATCAGTGGCTGTATGTTTGGTATTATAATCATACCAACCCAATCTGCTTCAAGCTGGTCCTGCTGATCTTGCTTCATATTTATATATGTATTGGAGCTCTTCAACTAATTGGGTGCCGCATGAACATGAATTTCTCTGGATTAGGTTTGTAAACTGAAAAGGACAGGCAAACCGGGTTTAATTTGTGGCTAATCCTCTCGCGTCCATCTCTCTTTCAACAAGGTTTATGGCTCATTTCTCCCCCTCGTAAAAAAAATAATTCTCTCAGGATAAAAAAATGAAATGGACCGTTTATTTCTTCAGGAGATATTGAGCTATAATTAACTAATCCCTTCAGAAGAAGATTGCATATATTTTAGCAAATCTCCTGCGATACAATTAATATACCCAAGCTGGAATTAAGAATATGTACTTGATCAAATATCATGCATTCTGTGCAGATTGTAAATCTCCTTCTGCTAATGGGATACTTAAACTAAAACAAAAACAAGTTATATATATATATAAACAGCAAGAGTTTATTGAACCCAGGGTATCCATGGAGGTTAACTAGATAATATAATATCCCTGAACGGGGGTTTAATACAGTCAAACCCCGAACGAACGAGACTGATATGCCTAAATCCAATTATTATATTTGAATATACTATATGTATATATGTATGTGTTAAAAGAGAGCCCGTCTCTTAGCCACGTATCTCTACAGAGAGGACATTTTTTATCGCGACTCATTGTCCTTTAATTAGAGCTTTTATTTTCAAATAGTCCAAGACTATAAACAACAAATACATTGATCGTCTTACTTTTATATGGACTCCTCCATTTGGGTTCAAGATTTTATAAACTGCCTTGAATTCTATGCTAATTAGTCATATTCTCCTTCATAAGAAAAACTATCTTCTTCCTCTCTAAGTTTTACCCTGCAAATACATGTCAGGGTTTTTAAATCTTACTCAGTGATTGAATCAGTCCAAAACCTAGATTATAAATTTTAATTGAGTTAGTGGGTCAATTTCAATTTTTTTAATAAATCAAAATGATATTATTTTAATTTTTTAAAAATAGTCAATAAATTACAACCGGGTTTTTGACTAAATTTTACTGGATCAACCAAATCATCGAGTTAACTTGTCACTAAGTTTTACCCTGCAAATACATGTAAGAATTTTTAAATCTGACTCAGCCCGATTCAGGTCATAAGTTTTGATTGAGTTAGTAGGTCAATTTTAATTTTTTTAATAAATCAAAACGACATCATTTTAGTTTTTAAAAAATAATTAATAGATTACAATCGGGTCGGGTTTTTAACCAAATTTTATCGGATCAATCAAATCATCGAGTCTACTTGTCATGTCATTTAAATTTTTATTTTTTTTATTTTTCTTAAACTCAGTATAGTTTTAGATATAGTTACTGAATCAATTTAATTTCAAGACTATGATACTTGAAACATAAACTCCTCTACGCTTTTTCTCTACTATCAGTATTAACTTGAGAATTGAAGGGTCTTTTAAATCCATAAAAGGGACAGGTGCCCCATTTACTCCAGCTCGACTTTCTGAACTCTTCAATCCATACAAGCCTCGAAAAAGCCATATTTTTTTAGAGGTTTTCATCAACATCCTCAACGTTCATGCTAATTGCAGTTGTTTTTTTTTTTTTTTTGAGTTTAATGTAGGTGTTCGGGTGAGCTTGTGCGTATCTCGATTAATTTCATGGACCCTAAAATTAACGATCAACAGTTATTAAGAATTAGACTAGTGAACATGGTCATAACAAGTGCATACTAATTAAAAAATAACCCAAGAATTAGACTAGTATTTATACAAGTTTAGTTTTCAAGTATATAAATTTATGTATCATGGAAAATATACAATCAAAACTAAAATAAAATATAAAAATTATAGCATGCATATTAAATACATAACCAAAATTGCATAAAAGATTGAAACATAATCCTAACATATATACTAAGGCTATGTTTGTTTCCCGGAAAATAGTTTCCGGAAAACCACTTTCTAAACTTTCATGTGTTTGTTTGCTATTAGAAAAGTTGGTCAACGGAAAACATTTTCCAGTCAAAGGAAAATTTGACTTATTTTTCAGGAAAGTGTTTTTCTGAAAAATTTAGGCGGAAAACACTTTCTGGAAGTTATGAAAAATTTAGAAATATCATATTATTTGCTGATTATATCAAATTTGGTCCTCAAACTTTTGATTGTTATATATGTTTTCTTTTGAATATTTATTTTTCAATTTCATCTCTTAAAATTTAATTTTTATATTAACTTTGGTCCTCATTTTTATAATTGTTATTTGCTTTTCCCTTATCATTTTTTAATTGAAACATTTTATCTATCAAATTTGATCCTCATTCTTTTAGTTGTTACTTATTTTATTTAAAATAATTTATGAAATGTTAATTATTATTGTTTTAATTTCTTCATCTTTCAATTTTTTTATTTTTTAGATTTAATCTATTATTTTGATTATTATTTATTTTATTTGAGATAATTTATGAAATTATATTTTTTTTCAATTTCATTCTCATTCAACTTTTTAATTTGTAAGATTTGTTCCTCATTATTTTAATACACTTGAAAAAAATAAAACATTAATAAGTTATTTTTCAGCTTATTTTCCATGACATAACCAAATACTGAAAAGTGTTTCCCAACTTATTTTTCATTACACTACCAAACATCGGAAAATAATTCACTTTTCCGGAATTCACTTTTCAAAAAGAAACTACTTTCCAGCAAACAAACGGGGCCTAAATCTCTCGAGATTTCAACACTACCATCTTGTTTAGATGCATTTATAAATAAAATTCATGAACACATGAAAATGAACTCAAGTATCTATCAACAAAATTTAACTTAAACTTTAGACCATGAGGAAAACCAAAGCTTAAAAATAGAGAAGAAAATCTAAAAAATTGATATGATGAAGAGTTTGAAAATTTTGGGGAAACCAATGCAAAACACTCTTCCTAGATCCCTTTTTTTTTATAATGAATTTTTGGAGCCAACGCTAATAAAGATTAATTTTGATAGGGTGAACAAGACAATAGGCTAGAAAAAACATACTCAATTCATTCACGGGGTAAACAAGACAATAGATTGGAAAAAACAATTTTTATTGGACAAACCCAAACTTGAAATTAAACTGGAAAAAAAATCTTTTATAAACTAATAAATTATTTTACAACAAATTCAAACTCAAACTCAAACTCAAACCGGAACACGAAACCCATGTTGTTTAGGTCTTCTTCCATCTAAAAATTTGGGTGTTTTTTAAGTTTAATTTTAACTTTTTATATTTTTATTGTTTAAATAACTAGCACAATTTTATAATATATATATATATATATATATATATATATATATATGGGTTTTAGAGGATATTGAATTTCTTTAAAATATGTCAATTAAAAAAAATTAGATTTAACTTTCCATCAACTCATAATTTATATAAATTATGTTAATATTTCATTTTAAAAATTTATATTGAAGATTAAATTTTAATTTTAAAAGTGAGTAAACTCTATTATTATCTTGAAACCAAATACGTGCATTGAATATACTTTAGATAGGATTTTCAACGCCGCCACCTATAAATGAGCAAGCCCGTCAATCTCTTGATACTAAATTAGCTTATTATATATGATATTTTTGGAAAAACTATAACATGACATACCATAATATATGTTACATCAAAGATCGTTACAAGTTAAATTCAGCTTCACAAAATCTGGACAGAACACGACAACTATCAAATTTAGTTACTCATTGTTATTAATTTTGCTCGTCACAATATAAAATCACAAGTATTTTGATTATGAACAGCTCGATAAAAAACGAAATCATGCACAATGCAGATGCATGTCAACATCTTGGTTCGAGCTGGACTCTGATTTATGAAATAATTTTGGTTACATGATTGTAACCGTTAAAAGGGAAAAGGTGGATGTCCATGTCTCTGCCCTGTTCACGTCATCGATTTTGATCTTGTATAGTGATATTATAACGAATTGGGAACGCGGCTGCGGCTGCGTTTCTAAAAAATTTAAAATTTTTTTTATTTTTTACTAAAATTTAATATGGTTTGTACGTTCTGAATCGTTTTGATATGCTGATGTCAAAAATGATTTTTAAAAAATGAAAAAACATCATTGGCATATATTTTGACACGAAAAGTTATTTAAAAAGCACCCGCAACCACACTCTCAAACACGCTCCAATCTAGAAACAAGCTTTTGAACCAATTCGGCAGAAAATTTAATGTCGACAAGTTCCTGCATTCATGCCTCCACTAGACAGGCCATCTGCGCCTAAAATCTTCCATTTCCTCGTTACTTTCGGACCATTTGCGCCTAAAATCTTCCATTTCCCCTTTACTTTCGGACCGTTTTCCTTTTTCTTTTCTTCTTTTTTATCTTACATTTCTTTTCTTTTTAATCTTGAAAGAAGTTAGAGTTTTTTTTTTTTTTTTGAACTTAAACTGATATGATCGTTGTCTGAAAAATAAATATTTGCAAACTAAGTTTAAGGTTATCCTGGTAGTTATACATTAACTAAGTCAGTGAGAATTAAAATTATTATGAATTGTCTAATTCAACGTGGATAACTTGATTATAAATATAGTGAAGAGATGAATTTAGTTTTGACGGTGAGAACTGGTAAGTATGGCACTTGAAAAAAAAAAAAAGCCTTCTCCATATATAAAATTAAAAAATAATCCTTTATCCATAATGGATAAATTAAACAATCACTTATGAAAATAATATTTGGATTATAAAATTCTAAGGGGTATAGTTCAACCGGTCAGGTCTTGGGTTTCCTCCCTAAAAATCACCAGTTCGAGTCTTACAAATCTCAGGGTCATTTGAAACTTGCATAGTTGTTAACTTCAGGTTCCATAAAATTAGTCAAGACACGTGAAAATCGACTCAAACACCACGTTAATCTAAAAAAAATATTTGAATTATAAAAAGAAATGATAAATCTTAAAAATATTTCATCAATTACTCCAAGCTCATCAATTTCTTGAAGGTGAGTTTGATTTGGAATTAGTAGTGAAACCAATCAAAGAAAACAATACCCAGATTATAAAAAGAAAATAAACATTGGAAATCTTTCCTTGATTGCTTTTAGCAAATCAATTTTTTTTATGAGTCCTTCCTTCAAATTCATAATGAAAACAATCACTCTACTATACTAAGGTAGGGAATCAATACACGAATTGTAAAAATTAACCTTAAGAAATCAATTTTCCTAGCGAGAAATTTTAGTTCCAAAATTCCTCTCTTAAAAATCAATGACATAATTTATAGTGCCAAAATGTCATCAGTTATTTTGTAAGTATATATATATAGGTGAATAAAACATAACAACATGGGCCATTATAAAGCCAGTTTGGCTCATAGCAGTTGTCATTGTTGTATTGAAAGTGAACTTGGACAAATAATTAGGACAGAGACCTTTGATCATGAAAATGTGTCCCTGTGTGCCTCTGGAAACAGTTTGAAATGTGACCATCCATGGCTGCATTAAGTAAAACATTAAACTTTGTGGGTTTTTCCTGTAGCTCATCCATAGTGGAACTTATTTGGGTCTACAGTATCATTTTACTATTCATCCTTTAATTTTTAAAGTTTTATTTAAGGGGTGAGATGATATTTGCACACGATGAATTTGTCATTCTTGTATTATTTGAGAGCAAGGACATCTTTTAATTTTTTTAATTACAATGAAATTACCGTGTTGCTTTTAAAAAACAAACAAGTAAAACCTTTGGTCCAGAGGTCGTATGGTAATTTTAATTTTATCAAGAACAGTTGAATTGTGCATGTACATTTACTATGCATATTTGTTAGCCTTGGCTTTAGGGGCTTGATTGTTATCTTTTAATAGTTTTTTTGCTATTGTTATTTATTTCTAGGGGCATTTTTGTTTTTTCTAGCTTTGACTTCAAGG
>Ga0325411_1006420_pt1 | contig 12910 bp, 4 predicted proteins | sample PopdelMetagenome_13_FD_206181 | JGI IMG/M metagenome (GOLD analysis project Ga0325411, IMG submission 206181) | Populus deltoides microbial communities from Bellville, Georgia, United States - Xylem-PdIQD-R4 | ecosystem: Host-associated > Plants > Phyllosphere > Stem > Wood/Secondary xylem... | reverse complement strand
TACGAGACAGCGAGAGAGATTGATTGAGGGAGACTAATCGAAAGAGCCAAAAGCATATTTCTCCACCTTGAAGTGGATTTTTAAGCCATTCTGTTATCATCTTATCAACCACTGCCGCATCATAAATATACTCAAAGGCTACCAAAACCTGTTTGGTATAGCGCGTAGTTTTTACTCAAAAATAAATTAATGAATAATATATTTGGTTATTCCAATAATTTTTACTTTTTGACATACTTATGTATTTTAAATCTTGATTTTGTATAAGCTAATACAATTTGCTTATCATTAATAAAGACAGACTGATTTTTATTTATTTTACATGCAAAACATCTATATCACAACAATTTTAACCAAAAACATATTTAATCTTTGTGTATATATTTTCAAAAACCAATTTTTCCCTCCCTACTCATTTTTTACCCCTAGTTTTTTCATTTTTTTTTAAATATTTTCAATAAAATTTAGTTAATTTTTGTTATTTTTTGAATTCTCAACAATAAAAAGAATTTTGGAGGGTGAATTTAGAGACAAGAAAGAAAAACGTGTCGAATTTGATTAGGGACTAGGGAAAATAATAGAGGAAAAATATGCAAAAAAAGAAAAAGAAAATAGGAGGATCGATCAAAATTGAAAAATTATTGAAAAAAATCCTACACACCAAGAAAAGAAAATTAAATTAATTAGGAATTCATAATCAAGAAGGAAACAATATAAATCACCTAACATTATTTTTTGAGTTTAGTTTTTTCTGTTTTGTAAAGTATTCTGAACAATATAACTAAGAGATATTCACACATAAAAAAGGGAGAACACACATAAAGGTCAAAAGAGAGACTCTTGCAAAAAGCCTGGCCAACTAAAGACTTGGCAAAAAAAAAAAAAACAGAGAAAGAGAGAGGACAATAAGAGAAAAGTTAAGAAAAAAACCTGCCATCAAAGTCTTCAAGTTTTCTATTTTTCTTCTTCTCAAGGTTGCCCATTGTGATTTCCACCACCACTTCCGATTAACGACCACCACCTTATGACCACCAACCATCCTTTGCCACCCATAGCAGCAGCAATAACAAAAAACAACATTGCATTAACAAGGTAGAACAACCTAGAAAAATTAGTACAACATGTAGGAGGAAACAACAATAACTTTTCAGACTTCGATCTCTCATCTCTGGTGGAGGTAGTCAACACCAACCATACCAAAAAGAGGAGGAAGGATTTGTACACACAACTGAGTGGTTCACGCACCTCCCTGACCTGACAACCCGTGCAATTAACGCTCACAATCCACTATAGGATTTCATAGTTTTACCGACGAATATAATTCATTTGTAATTTTTTTACCGACTAAATCACTGACGGAAAGCGTTGGTAGTACCACATTATATCACTAACTCTATCGGTAAAAAAAATATTGCCGATGGTTTTACAGACGGAAAATGCGAGAAAAAAAAACAATTCCCGCTGGAAATATATCGACAGATGTATTTCGTCGATGATAGTGGCATATCCAATAAATATTTTTTAGCACTCAGTAAAATGCCGACGGACTCGTTCTGCCTGTAAAGTCATCGGTGAGTGTGGCATTTTCACCTCTCTATGAAATGCTGACGGACGATATCCGTCTGTAAATTCATCAGTGAGTGTGGCATTTCCAGCTCTTTGTAAAATGCTGACGAATATATTCCGCCTGTGAATCCGTCGGTGTGTGTGGCATTTCTAGCTCTTTGTAAAATACCGATGAATATATTCCATTTGTAAACCCGTCGGTGTGTCATTTCCAGCTCTATAAAATGCCGATAGATATATTCCGTCTGTACATCTGTTGATGTGTGTTTTTAAATTTGTTTTTAAAAAAATTATTTAGAATAAATAATATAAAATTATGTAAATTAATAGTAAAAAAAACCAATTATGCAAATAAAATTTTATTAAACATCAAAAATAAAAAAAATAAAGTTAAATAATATTCATTACAAATTGAATGTGTTTCCAAAAAAATATCAAATTAGCACAATGACGGAGTTGGAGGAGGAGGAGGAGACTGGTTGTTTTTGGAACCATACAACCAAAAAGGGGGCGCACATGTATCACCATTTTGTGATGTCAAGTTCATGACCATTTGGCGAAGTTGTTCATAATTCGCCAAGAGTTGCTTGTATTTCTCGGTGAGATGAGCCGTGTGAGTCGTGTTTTGTTCATAATTCGCCAATAGTTCTCGTATTTTTTGATGAGATGAGCCGTGTGTAGCTGCACGGCCACGAACTCCTTAGATTGGGTGCTCGATACTGATTGAGAGCTCCCAACGGTTGAGACACTACGGGCCGCCTGCTAGTTCTTGGCCCTAGTGTTGTAAAGCCCGTCACCCAATTTTTATCGGGTCCACCAGACGATCCTACCTACATCCACAAATCTAGATCAAAATTCGGAAGGGTTGAAGGATCGTCCCCATATCTCCCCCTCAACTAGCTATTATAGGTCTCCTGAAAATGAAAAAAGAAATCATCATATTCAATTCAATAAAAATAATAACTTGCAAAATAAAATGGTTGAATGAACATACCACAAAGTGTTGAGCACGGTTGTCAATGAACTGTTGCACCCCCTTTTGGCGGTCTTGACTTCGCACGTGTGTCTCTACAAATATTTTCATTGGGCTCGGCTCACGTCCAAGAGACGTAGCCTGTAAGAAAAAAATTAATTAAGTAACAATAAATTATTTAACGATATATTTCATTTAAATTTATCTTACCATCCGTTTCACATGTGCAGCAAACAGAACGGAGCCACCGGTGTGTGTTGTCAGCGAACCATGAATGTGTCGGTTTCGGTTGCCAGCACCGGACTGTGAGCGTCATATGAACCGCTCAGACATCACATGCTCAATATATTACGGCCAAATATCTTCCGGGATGTTTAGCGGTTTGAAATCCCTCCAAACCACCACGTTGCTCCAACCTTGGAGACCTTTATCTCTCCCGTTGTTTTTGGCCTTTTTTTGTGCTTTATATCAAAAATCACGCAACCTACTTCCATAGTGACAAATTAGATTTTAAATTTTTTTAAAAAAATATCGTATTGTTTTTTATGTTACCTAGTTGCCGCATAATTTTCTCACACCCTCGTCACAACATTGTCATGCGCGCTGTCCCTGTTGAATTTGTGTTGTGTATAAGTAATTTATTTAAAATAAAAATAATAATTAACACCAACCTCAAATTTGTCAAACCATGCATTGATATTCGGTATCCATTCAGGATGTCTGGATACTTGACTCCATTGAAACAATGGAATCTGCATCGACAATTTAAACGTCGATGATATTACTCAGGCGGCCTCAATGTTGTGAATCTGAAAATAAATTAAATTAATGAATATTGATTAGTTGTTTATAAATTATGTTATAATTAAAAAAAACTAAAACGGAAACAAACTTACATTGAAAGGTCCTCCTTCCACTGTGCCTCGTACTTGCGGGTGAATTGATTCCACTATAAAGGCAAACCATCTCTACTCTGTGAAACCATGCTGGAAGAAGCAGCATCGGTAGACGACGCAGGTGTCTCTTCTTGATTGGCACCTAAGTACATGTCATCCTCTCTGCTAGAAGAACTAGTTGCGACCCTATGTGAGCGACGAACTGTTGATTTCATTCTACGTATCTACATAATTTTATACGAATAATTACATAATTAAATTCGATTGTTAAAAAAAATTCAGCAACACCTCCCCTACACTGGAGACTACCCAAAATTTTCAAACCTGCAAATATTGACAATAGCCACAACCAATTGACCCCATTCAAAAATCATGTATATAACCTAACATCTATACAAATAACAATTAAAATTAAAGGAAATAGTTAAACACATATCATGCAATAATAGAGTAAAATTGAGATAAAATAATTAAATTTATTTCTATATATTCAATTACTAATTAAAAGGTAAATTCAACAATAAAAAATAAAATTAATGGAAATAGTTAAACACATATCATGCAATAATAGAGTAAAATTGAGATAAAATAATTAAATTTATTCCTATATATTCAATTAATAATTACAATGTAAATTCAACAATAACATTTAAAATTTAACAAAGTGTTCAATTATTATGGCAATACAAACAATAAAATATATTGAACAAATTAAAAAAAAAACTACAGACTTTAGGAATGAAAAATGCTTACCTTAATAATGTGTTTATTTTAAGACTTTATCTACATTATAAAAATATACCAAAACAAAAAACATAACAAAAATAACAATAATTAAAACAAAGAACAAATAAAAAAATAAAATCTTAAAGCAAATGAAGTAGAGGAAATACATACCTTTTTAAATTGTTGAAGATATAACTAGAGATTACAAGCAAAAAACAAGAGATTTAAAGCAAATGAGAGGGAAAAAAAAATGAGAGCTGTGAAATGAAGGAGACGAAGAAATGAACTGAAAGGGCGGTCGACGGACAATCGTCAGTAAATTTTGAATTTTGCACCAGAATTTTTTATTACCCTCCATATTTTTCGCAGTCCGTCGGTCATTTCGTCGGCAACGGCATATGGTCAGTGATGCATTTAGTACTCGCTCTTTAGAATTCACACCGTTCGTCAGTACATTTGTCGGTAATTGTGAACTGCCGACAAATGCCAACAGATTGTAATCCGTCTGCAAAGTCGTCGGTGATTGTGGCATTTCCACCATTCTCTGTGAAATGCCAACGGACTGTATCCGTCTGCAAATTCGTCAGAGATTGTGGCATTTCCAGTGCAGCTCTCTATGAAATGTCGACAGACTGTAATCCGTCTACAAAGTCGTCAGTGATTGTGACATTTCCAACTTTCTGTGAAATGCCGACGGACTTTATACGTCTGCAAGTTCGTCAGTGATTGTGGCATTTCCAGTGTAGCTCTATTTGAAATGTCAACGAACTTTAATTTATTTGTAAGGTCGTCGGTGATTGTGGCATTTTCAATGCAGCTCTCTGTGAACTATCAATGGACTGTAATCCATTGGTATGGAAGTCGATGATCGTGCACTGTGCATGAAAGATTGTGTTTGTATTGCCTATATTTACCTTCCTGCAAATGGTTAAATTACAAACTGTCCATCGCACAAAACAAAAAACAACAGTTGACACTTATAAAATAAATATTTTGTGTTACAAAATATCATCAATAATATATATTACATGAAACAAAATGCTTTACATATTGCTTTAGTCTGATGGTTAGTAAGAATTTTCTTCTTCTTCGTCGTCAATTGAATAGTCATCACCTTCATTGTAATCTTTAATATAAATATCATCATCATCTTTATCGATATTTGCTTGTCCGCTAGAGTTCAAAACAACATTCAACTCCTCTCCATCAACATCAACAAGATTATCATCGAAAACATAAAAATTTGAGTTTTCTTCCAAGTCAATCGAAAGAGTAACTTAATATAGTTCAACCAACTTACTAACTTGAAAGACTTCATTTCACACACTTGTGTCTTCGTTCTCATCCTGAACAACCTCGACACGACCCTTGGGTTTCATTTTTAAAATGGATAACCAATCAACTCTTGATCGATCCTTTCTAAAGGAAGGGGTGTATATGTAATAAACTTGTTGACATTGCTTTACAAAAACAAAGACATTGTTTATGTTACGGAGTCTAGCTTTTGAGTTGATTTCGACCAGACCATAGTGAGGATCAACTCTGATTCCTCTGTCAATGGTGTCATACGAATAGCATTTGAATAAAAACACTTTATTCTGCTCACTATAATGTTGCAGTTTGACGACCTCTTCTAATCTACCAAAAGAGTCACCTTCTAACTCACTACTAGTTCATCCCTTAACATAAACACTATTATTGTATGTCTTTCTTTCATGCCCGTATTCTTCAGTATAGACACATATCCATTGACAAAATACCATTTGTAGCACTTAACTTTTCTTTCAGGGCCTAGGTTTAGTGAAGACAAGACTTAGATGCACTCCTTCCCATTTGATAAACCTTGTATGTAATGTACAACAATAAATAGTAAACGAGAATTTTGTAATGACATACAGTAACTTTTCAGGAGATAATGAGTTTGTGATAGTACTTATATGTGTTCTGAACCACATGGCAAATTTTTTTTCTTGTAATTGAAAGATTTGGGATTCGGTCAGCTGTGAGTTATTGAACAGCAAATATTGTCGATGTTGCCTGCAAGGTTGTTCCAAAGTATATGAGTTTATGTTATTACAATATATAAATAGTATATTATTAACAAAGTTTAATTAGTAGTACATATACTTACTGAATAAAAGGTCTCAGTTCATCACAATTAAATAGAACATAATTATGTGCTTGTCTGAACTCTATTTCCGACAAATATCTTCTCCTTACAGCATTTTTAGGTGTAGGTCGTATAGGATTGGAGAATATTGACAAGTTCCTACTAAAAGGCACTTCATCGCCATCATTATGGCATGGAACATGATTGATTCTCGTTTTCAAATGAGGTCCGAAATAGTACGAGATAAATGTTGAGATCTCCTCAACAATATAGGCCTCACATATCGAAACCTCAACATGCACCTTGTTCTTAACCTTTTTCTTGAGATTGAACAAGTACTTGCATTGAATTAATCAAATATTTTCAACTAAGAAAAACAAAGAAAATACTTTTATATATGAATTACATTACAACTGTAATATCCAACCATTTGAATGGGTACATCCATCTATACTGGACCAGTTCTCCAACTTTTGCTCGAACGATAGATGTATAGGGAGGTGCTCCATTGAGTCAAAAAATAATGGAAGGAATATCATTTAAATTTACATAGCGTATCGACGATATTTGTTTCAAGCCTCTCAATGTGATCAACATTCAACTTGCTGGAGCATATATCTCTAAAAACATGACTGATCTTCGTGAGTGCATCCTAGGGGTGATCATTTTCAGTTCGGTTTGATTTTTACCTACAAAACTAACCAAACCAAAATTTTTTAGAAAAAAAAACAACCAAAACTGAACGGGCTTTCTGATGAGCTTTTTTGATGGGCTTGTAATTGATGTTAATATTGTATAATTTTATTACAAGATTCTAGAATATATTTAATTTTTTTAACACCGAATATTCATGTATATTACATTATTAGTGCTAATATTGTATTCAATATTCTGCAAGCCTTCCTAATAATGTTTTTGGAGTAAAACTCCTACATCAATGTTTAAATAACACACACACACTAAGTTAAAATTTAAATTACAAAGCATGGCCTTCAAAAGGGCTTAGAAAAAACAACAAATAACCTTATTATAAAACATTTCATGCAAAAAATATAAATCTTCATTGCATACATCATCTCAATCGAAAAACATATCAAGAAGATTGCATTTTGATTCCTTAATACCATTGACATCAAAACTTAAAAAAAAACATGTTAACAACCATAATTTATATGAGAATGATAAATTATAAATATGTTTACACTATACAGATTAGACAGTGTTTTTGCATATTTGACTCCAATACAACAAATATCTTTTTCAAAGAGTTACATCCCTATCAAAGTTCAGCAGCTATACCAGAATATAATAAGGAAAAGGGGGGGAATGAAAACAGATTATTCTTCTTCAAGGTCAAAAGCTGACTTTATGCCAAATTCACAAACTTTATGCTATCTATGATTGCTAGCAAATTGATCACTAAAAAATACCTCTTTTTTCTCATAATCAAAACAATTTCTTAAGGACCTTTTTGGCTTCCATTAAAGGAAAGGCAAAAAAGTTCTAACCTTTAAATATCATGCTTTAACCCTTCTACTTTTTGCTTCACCTGACCAACAAAAGAATATAAAAAAACAATAAAACCCAGAATTCATACTTTGCCTCTCTCATTAATTCTTAACAGTTTCTAAACAACCAAACAAAGTTTCTAGCTTTAACAAAATTACTCTTAAATTTAAAAACATAATAAGGAAGAAAAAGAAGAATACTTACTCTTGAAGAACTAATTAAAAAGAGGCCTGAAGAGAATATATAGAGAAGCTTAAAAAAGCCTAAGAAATTTCGATGAATTGATCAAATTGAATTAGAAAAAGGTAAACTTGTTAACAAGAACAAAAATAATAATATTGACAGTCTAGTAGAGAAAAAGAAAGAAATGTTAAAAGCAAGAAGGAAAGCACCAGAGAAATAAAATTGATGTCTCCAAAGAGAAGCAAATTATGAGACCAACAACAGACATAAGGGAGGTGACTGGTTTACTAGATCTGGAGGTTAGGTGTGGTGACTGGTGTGTGTCATGCCCGTGTAGGAGAGCGAGGTGATTGGTTTGTTAGATTTGAAGATGAAAATTGAAGCCTTGTTAAAGGTTTACTAGTCTGCAAGAGTTAGGAGATAAAAATTGATTAATTTGATTTTGTTAGACAACTAGATCTGGCCATGAAGTTTTGTATAGAGATGGGGAAATCAATTTTTATCAGGCTGAGAGTGTAAGAGATTGAGATTTGAGAGTTGTGGCTTATGAAGACTAAGGCGGCGGCTTGTGTGGGCTTAGGGGTAAAGATAGCTACTAGATGCAGAGTAAGGAGAAGACAGGTACTGCTAATGCTAGGGTTAAAAATTAGAAAGTGCTTTTATAGTATTTTGTTTTAACTAAACTGGTTCGATTTGGTTTTTTCGGTTTCAGGCTTATTAAACCGAACCAAACCAAAAAAATTTAAAAATATTTTATTCGGTTTTTATTTATGGTTTAGTTTTTTCGGTTTAATCGGTTTTTCAGTTTTTTGACTCACCCCTAGTGCATCTCATAATCCTTTAGGCAACAAATCACGATAAGCTAATGGAATGAGTGTTTACATAAACACATTACAGTCATGACTCTTTATTTCATACAATCTGCATTCCTTTGCATTAACGAACCTTGATATGTTCGAGGCATATCCATCAGGAAAACGCAGACTCATAAGCCATTTGTGGACTAGTAGTTGTGTATTTTTCTCTAACACGAAGCTTACTCTTGGTTTTGCGACCCGTGACCCATCACAAACCAACTCCATATTTTTATAATTACAGAACAAAGCTATATCCAATCTAGCCTTGATGTTGTCCTTTGTCTTCCCCTTCACATCCATGACAGTGTTCAAACATGTTCTTTTCTATGTGCATGACGTCAAGATTATCACAGAGGAGGTTAGTCTTCCAATAACAAAGCTCCTAAAAGATACTTCGCTTTACCTAATTGTGGGTCAAACCAAAACCAGGAAACTTCAGCTTACCTAATTGGAAACCAAACACAATGTCACCATACTTTGATACAACATCATCCAATTCTTCACCAGAAAGACACGGGGGTGCAACATTATTTTCAGCTCTGCCAACAAAGAAATCCTTTCTATTCTTTCTGTACCTGTGATTCGATGGCAAGAGACGACAGTGACAATAAAAAGAAGAAGTTATACCTCTGTTTGTTAGCATGAATGCCTTGTTGTTTTCCATACAGTATGGATAAGCTAGTTTTTTATACGTGCTCCAACCAGAAACCATTCCATAAGCTGGAATATCATTGATAGTCCACAACAAAGTCGTCCTTATAACAAAATTTTGTTTCCTTGATATATCATAAGTCAAAGTTTCGAAGAACCACAACTGCATCAACTCATCAATCAACGGTCGAAGACAAACGTCTATATTCTAGCCCGGGCTGCTCAGATCGAGTATGACAGTAGATAAAAACATGAACTCTAGCCTCATACACATCCCCGGTGGCAAGTTATAAACGTGAGTATGATTGGCCAGCAAGAATAAGGAGCAACAAATGACCCTAATGGGTTGAATCTGTCTGTACATAACCCAAGACGCACGTTTCTTGATTTGGCTGAAAAGTGAGGATGCACACTATTAAAGTGTTTCTATACTTTGCTGTCAAAAGGATGCACCATCACTTCATCAACAACATCATGTGATTGGTGTCATGTCATGTGCTCAGCAGTCCTTGGTGACATGAATAACCTCTACAGTCTAGGTGTGATTGAGAAGCATCTAAGTTTTTTATATGCCATGAGAGTCTTTCCCCTGCCAGTTCTGATTTTGTAACAAGAATGCCCACATGTCATGCACTCGGTTAGCTCAGCATTTTCAAAGTAGTATAACATGCAGAAGTTAGGGCACATGTCAATTTTCTGGTATCCTAAACTGAGGGGTTTCATTATGAACTTTGCAGCATAGAAGTTCTCTTTCAACCTGTTCCCTTCAGGTAAAATGCTTCTCGTCCATTCGATAAATTTATCATACCCGGCCTCACTCAACTCGTGATCTGACTTGATGGTAAACACTTGTGCTACGACCAATAATTTATTGTAGTTTGTGCAGTCATCCCATAATGATTCGTCAGAATCTTTCAACAGATCAAAAAACCTTGCATCTGCATTAGGTTCTTCTTCTACGATTGGACATTGACTGACATTACCTTGATTCATTCTCATTACATCCATAACCATATTCCTGTAAGGATTACTGTTGTCATTTACAACTCCATGCACGTTGCTAGCACTAGAAGTTGGCCCAACCACCTTTCTCTCATGCTCTTATTACGAACAAATACTTCTCCATGTGCAAACCAACACACGTAATTCTTCATAAACCCTTTATGTAGAAGATGCATCATTACGACATCTAGATGTAGATACTTTTTATTTTCACACTTCCTGCATGGACACCTAATATTGCCTCCAGTAAAATTTTTAGGAATAGATGTTGCGAAATTAATAAAACCCTAAACCCCATTACAATAATTCATCCTCCGAAATCCTTGGGGTGAATCTCGATATATCCATAAACGATCATCTATGACTTCTATCAAAACTCTATAAAATTACGATGACAACATGTATTACTTAACTATGTTAGATAAATAAATTTGCAAAAATATTGGTTTACCTCGAGATTATCTAACAAGCTAATTACAACTTCTCATAAATATTCATTATCAATTATCAACGTCCATACAAATTTATACATATAAATTTACGGAAATTATAACTCCGCAATAGCATTGATAAAAATTAAAACGGACCCATTAAACAAGCTATTAATTATTTCACAACAACACATGTAATTCGGTAATTCAAGAAAATTTCAACAATTTACAAATAAATACAATTTTACAAAATCTAAAACAAACCATAACAATTACAAAATTATACATTTATACTACAAGTTTATTTGAAAAATAACAATAAATATGTACATATACTAACAAAATACATATACTAAAAACAAATTAATATTTAAATGTTAAAATAAAAAAAGATATTAGATCATCGAGATTTCCCCACGACAATCTTGTAATTTACATTCCATCAATTAACATCAAAATTGTCGATTGAGTTGTAATTTAATTGATATTAGCATCTTCCTTCTAAACATTTTCGAGTCTGAACTATTTTTTATAAAAATAATATTAAAATTGTCAAAATATTTATCAATTAGTTCCAATGAATAACTTCTCCCGTAAAAAAGATAAAATTCATTTTGTAGAAACCATTTAAAGTCTAAAACAAACCCTTTTTTAATATAAAAAAAAAATTGTAATGTTTAGATTAAAGGATTAAAAAAAAATTATTTTACAAAGGAAATATTCTAATTTTAAATTTACTAAGAGAAGGAAGGACATTAATATTTGTTGAACTAAAGCTTACTGGCAATTTTGTTTATGTTACCTGTTGTGATTTTAATTTTTTAATTAACATGGATATCTGAGTCAGCTTGTACGCACCTCGACTAATCTCACGGGACCTGAAATTAACGATCATGGAAGCCTCCAGTGGCCTGAGGTTTGTAGGACTCGAAATAGTGACCTTTAAAGAATAAATTTAGGACCTGACTAGTTGAGATATACCTCTCCAGATTATTCATTGTGATTTAATAGTTAAAGTGGTGGTCACTTACTTATGAACAATATCGATGCATAAAGGAGGAAGTGTTTTTTTTTAATACTAAATGTAATTTATTTCCTTTCAAATTGACTGAGAGGCTAATTAACAAATATTTTTTCAATTTTAATGTAAATAGACCAAGCTTGAAATACAAGGAGAAAATGATTAATTTTTGAAAAATAAATTTAAAAAAAGTTATTTCCTTTTTTTTTCTTTCTAGTTGAAGGATTATTAGCTTTAAGACTATACATTTGAATTAATAGTTTTATTAATTTTTATTTTATTTTTTTGGTGAAAGGTAATCAAAATTTTTATTATAATTTAAAAAAGTAAACACAAGTAACCGATAACAACTTAAAAAAATATACACTTAAATGAAATTCGTATCATGGTTCTCTTCTTGCTAAGTTAGATATTGTTTGGCATTGCGAATCAATCATATTTAAAAAAAATTAGTTTTAAATAATTTTTTTATGTTTTTTCATCATTTTGATACACTGCATTTAAAAATAAAATAATTTAAAATAATATTATTTTAATATATTTTCAAACAAAAAAAAATTAAAAAACAATTCCCCTCACATTTACAATAGCAAATCATCACGGCATCTTTAGCTTCTCTCTTTGTGTGAATAATGCTGGCAATTTTTCTTAATTTCTTATGTGTCAAATTTACAAGTTGATTTGGATAAACACCAAATGATTTTATAAACTAACCACGTTAATGGATCTAGCAACGACCCGTAATTATTTTCTTATCATAGCTTTTGGATTGTCCTTGTTTGATCTCATTTTACTAATTACAATTAACCTTTTTTGTTTGTTATTGTGATTTTTCTTCATAACAAGACATGCACGTACATTATTATTATTATTATTATTATTATTATTATTATTATTTGGGTTACTATATGACACGTATATAATGTGATGTAGAAAGACGGTATCAAATCGCATTGACTTCTTTAGCTCCTTTGCTTCTCTTGCT
>Ga0325411_1006419_pt1 | contig 12911 bp, 6 predicted proteins | sample PopdelMetagenome_13_FD_206181 | JGI IMG/M metagenome (GOLD analysis project Ga0325411, IMG submission 206181) | Populus deltoides microbial communities from Bellville, Georgia, United States - Xylem-PdIQD-R4 | ecosystem: Host-associated > Plants > Phyllosphere > Stem > Wood/Secondary xylem... | reverse complement strand
CAATTAGAAAAGAATTGACATGTTCCTTGATTTGGGTTTCTTTCCTAGAAGGAAAGATGCACCTGGATAGCTATGGATCTGTCTGCCTGCAATAATTACCTCTTATCATGACTTGGATGTGCTGACTATGAAAGAACATATACTGAGTATCAATTGATACACGAAGTCAATCGACAGCAAGCTTTTAAATAAATAAATTACATCAGTGTCGAACTAACATCAACATGGAAGGTTTTGTTAGAAGAACAAACCAACCAAAAATTCATAGCTAATTCTGTTCTTCTTAAAGATGCACTAAATTAAATTACAGGTAATTAATTATTACAAGCATAAACCCCAAAGTCTCCGATCCTTAGAATTAAAAATATGATTGTGATTATTTTTTAAAGTGTTTTTTAAAATATGTTAAAATAATATTTTTATTTTTTAAAAATTAGTTTTGATCGAAAAACATCAAAACAATTAAAAATATAAAAAAATTAAATATTTTAAAAACACAGATACAACCATGTTTTAAAACCCAGCCTTAAACAACATCCTTGTTAATATTTTTCTTCTTTTCATTTCACTTCGTTAAGTCTTTAATGTGGTAGGAACAAATAATAACAAGTTCAGATTTGAAAGGGACAGTTAAATTATATTTTTTAAATTTCTTGTTTTAAAAAAATAATAATATTTTTTTAGTATTTTTTTATTTTTTAATGTATTTAATTTTTAATATTTTTTAAAAAAATTAAATACAATGCACCGAAATCTGAAACGCTACCTGAATTAATACAAGATATAGAGAGGGATAATTGAATAGACAAGTCAAGTAATGTACGTGGCAATTTATAGAAAACACAAAGGGCAATGTGGTCAACAAAAAAGTATTGCAGACGCCTTCAACTATAACTACCTCAAACCTTCTGTTATCTCTCCCTCACGAACTCTCCTTGCCTCTACCAAATCCTACAAGCATTTTATCCAATCAAAGAAAATGTTGGCAGTTTTTGACAAAACAGTTGCAAAATGTCCCGATGCTTTACAGAGTCCACACTCTGCCCCTGCAGCTTCTGTATTGAAAGATGGCTTCTTGGCTAACCACTTGGCCTCCCTTCACCCTGGCTCCGTCACTGTCAATCTTGGCACTTCTGGTCTCATTGCTTACTCTCTTGATAAGCAAAACCCTCTTCTTCCAAGGTATTTCTTTTTATTTTGCCTTAAAAAATGTAACTTTTTTTTTTGGGTTCTTGGGACTGATCTGATCTTGATCGATCGCTTGAGGATCGTTCTTGTTTCAGTTTTGGCTTGTGGGATTTTTGCTTGATGATATTTAGTACTGATATTTGCATGCGTATGTTATGATTTGTAGCAACTTGCTTGGATAAATTCTCGACTTTTATTGATTTTTTAGTAGATCTTGTTTTTCATTTATTTATTTTTTGAAAACTTTTTCTAGTTATTTATTTGTTTAATTTGTTGGTACTTTCTTGCTATCAAGAAGGGTTGTTTCTTTTTGTTATATCTTTCTGTCACAAACTTTATGAAACTAAAGGTTTCGTGGAGTTGTTAATTGGTGTTAGGGTGGCATGAGTTTTATCTGGTCATTAATTCCTGCCATAAATTAAAAAAAAGGGTGTTAACGCAGCATATAATCCAAATCTAAAGATTTTGTTTTGTCTCCAGTTACATGCGAACAATTTATTGTCTCATTTTATGGTTCTGGTAAAGAAAAAAGACAGATCTAGCTCACTTGTTTTTTTTTTCCAGTTATACTTCTACTTTAGATAGAAATTGTCCGTTCCCTTGGAAGCTTCAGGGTGATTTGTGGAATTGAATAGTCTCATTGGTATTTCAGATAAATTATTTAGCGTCCAACCTTCCACTTAATCAATGTTATATATTTATTTTAGTTACTGTGAGAATCTTTTTATGTACTAATTTAATCATGTAATTTAGATCTACTACTTGGATTAATAGTTTTCAACTTTTTACTCTCTTCTGTAATGCCTTGCCTGTACATAACAGTGGTAATATCTCTTTTCTCTGGCTAGGTTATTTGCGGTTGTGGATGACATTTTCTGCCTGTTCCAAGGCCACATTGAGAATGTTGCTGTTCTCAAGCAGCAATATGGTTTAAATAAAACTGCAAATGAGGTGATCATTGTCATTGAAGCTTACAGAACTCTCAGAGATCGAGGCCCTTATCCTGCTGATCAGGTTGTGAAAGGCATCCTCGGGAAATTTGCGTTTATTTTATATGACAGCACTTCAAAAGCCACATTTGTCGCTGTTGTAAGTGATCCTTTCTGCTTGGACTGTTCTCTTCCATTGTCAGTTGTCCTTGTGGTTTTTATTTCTGATTGCTTCGTCTCTACCAGCACAGCTTAAGTCATTCAAACTTTACCTCTTTGCAGGATGCTGATGGAAGTGTACCCTTTTTTTGGGGAACTGATTCTGAAGGCAATCTCGTTCTTTCAGATGATGTTCAGATTGTTCAGAAAGGCTGTGGGAAATCTTTTGCACCATTCCCTAAAGGTAAAGTCTTAATTCTGGTTCAATCATCATACTTAAGATCCTTAGCAATTCCTCTCTGCTTCTTTCTGCATGGTTAAACTGTCCTTGGAGGGGAGAAAACGTATGTAAAAAACTCCAGGGCAACAGATAGATAGGCACTGAGATGCAATTAAGAGTGTATTTAGAGAAGAGTATTTATTTACACTGGAGAACCCAGCAATGTGGGAAATGTTGGTGCATTAAAATTTTAAATACCATGTTTCATGATGCTCTCTTAAAAGTTCCCTCCACTGCCCTCGTGTTTTTTCGTGTGTTTGTAGATGTCCTGTTCATTTTCTGCGTTGCATCATATGCTGAAAGTTAGGGCCAGAATATCTTCACCCCTTTTGGTTATATAGTTTATGTAGAAAAGTTTACGATGATTTATTGTTCTTTCTTCTTACCCTTTCACCCTTCCCTAATCCCTTGTACTCTTGGATGGCCATTCAAGCTCCCTTGGCATTGATGGGATCCTTGTATGATTTATGGGCACAAGGACTCGTTGTATAATCTAAAAGTTTCTGCTGTGTTTATCAGGATGCTTCTTTACAACTTCTCGAGGTTTGAGGAGCTTTGAGCACCCCATGAATGAGTTGAAGCCAGTGCCAAGAGTGGACAGTTCAGGTCAGGTCTGCGGATCAACTTTTAAGGTGGATGAGGAGACGAAGAAGGAATCAGCTGGCATGCCAAGAGTTGATAGTTCTTACAACTGGTCTTCAAACTATTAAGCCTTCAAGTTCTTTTATGGCAAGGCTTTTGTTATATGGTGGCCTTTTGGATTATATGTTTTTCTTTATCCTCCACCCTTATCCCTATATTCCAAGACACAACTGCGCTAATGTGTCCAAAATCTCACCGCTATTAGTAAGTACTCTGAAATTCAAGACAGCAATTGATGCGGCTGTGTGTTGGATACTCTAAAATGAATTCGAGACCTTTGCTGGATATAACATAAAATAAATTTTGCATTGCATAGAAGATTTCCAATGTGTTTGCTTCCTAATTGGTATTCAATCGTGTGTCCCCTTTTATGGAAATATCTGGATGGGGATTTCTTTTTCCTTCAATTTGCTTCAGCTATTGGATGTCATTTCTTATGGGTTGTATCATCCTGTTTTACAAGCAAAGTGTTAATTAAATCAAGCGACATGTGTTCTTTAACCCTGCTAATATATATATATAGTAATGGGGTGGAAAACTACGCTTGGCATTGTCATTTGATACCAGTGCGGCGCATAAAAGATGACATACTGACATCATCGTGCAGCAGTCATGGTCGACACTCTGGCAAGTTCTCATTATATATCGTCTTGTTCTCTGCTGAAAAGAACAGGTATATAAGCCTCGGATCTATTGTTCTTCAGAGTTGGGCGACTTCCCCTAAAATAGCTACGGAAATAGCACATCCCTTCTTTAATGAGTCCGACTTCCCCTCCTAAAGTAGACTAACAGAAACTACGAACTTCGTCGCAGAGTCATCCATTCCAATTCAGCATCGGTCTAATTCTTCCGCAATTCCTCACACTGCATTCATTTTAAATGCTGAAATCTGTGGTGTTCTAACTTCTACATGAGTCCACGTCGGAAGGGCATCATATGGAAATTACATAGTGTGTGTGTGTGTGTGTGTCACTTCTTGCTGTAGATTTGGCTCCCGAAAGGGAATGGGGTTGTAGATACTCGTGAAATCCCTTTTCTTAATACCTTTATCCTCCTTCAATACGAGCTAACCATACTTGGGCTATTTGCACTATACTCACAGGGAAGGAAACACCGAGTATATTACGCTTCAGCGACTGCCATTTTACTGGCTCTAGTATTCTCAATGTTATGAAAAACCTGAGTAATTATTGATGAATATTGTAATAAAAAAAATTAAAAAAAAAACATAGGATTTAACATGATTCAGCAATATATTTATATTCATAGGAATGATGAACTTTTATTTTTTACCATGTTGAAATATATATTTATAGTAGTTCCTAAACCACCTAAAAAGCATAGCAGCTCAGCACCTCGCTAAGAAATCCTAACCGTTATACGAGCAACACACTAGCTTTTGGGGAACCTTGTTTCACAGCTCGGCACCTCGCTACTCTCGGTTGTCATTTTCCTGGTGAGTTGGGAGCTTTGGAATGGCTGAAACCAAACATCTTGCTTTCATCTGTGCATCCAATTGAAGCAGATGGATTCTACTCTAAGAGGAAGCAGTGGGAAGAGACATGCCGTCCTTCGATGAAGGGACATACCTTGCACTTGCTCTACCTTTATCTAATCACCTGATCCAAACATGTACGAGAAAGGGATGGACCTTTTGCTAGTATTTCCCCAGGTCAGGCAACGACCAACGAGCAAATATGTAAGAATCAACACGAATACAGTGGAACCCTTTATAAAAACTAGTGAGAACCGAGCTAATCTGAAAGCAGGCACCGAGATCTTATAAGGGGGCTGCTTTAGTTTTTTGGAGGCTTTAATGTAAATTGTTTTCTTGAGCTTGCATTCCCGGTTGGGATTCCTACGACTTAGAGGAAGAGAAACCTGTAGTTGGAGGGAGCTGAAGCGCTGAATATACGGCGCTTCAAGCCATACTCCTACTGTATTGGAGACCAGATTAAGATAAAAGGTTTGGGAGTCAGATATGCAAAGGAGATGAATCGGATAATCTGTTACTTTCAAGTCCCTATCGCAATAATTTGTCTCTAATGGCCAAGATTTGAAGAAAAAAGAAAAAAAAAAACTGACTTTGTCCTTGCAACTTCTTTGAAGAGCTCGTTTGAAGTAGTACACATGACTTGTACTTCTTGCAAGGCATTAGTTTATTTTATAGTCTACTCTTTACGCTAGTTTCATAAGAAAGCTTGAATTAAAGCAAGGGATGATGGAATGCAAGGCCCCTATGTTGTTTGGTTTGGCTTGGCTTGGATGTGCCATTGAACCAAATGGCTTGATTTCTCTACGAGCACCTGACCATAAAAAGGAACCTTGCAGGATTAAATTGTATAAAGGAAGCGGTACAGTGGTCCCATTTGTTTTCAACGAATGCTGCTACTCTACATCTAGCTCACGTTTGTCAAAGAGGTTAGGAAATTCGAAGCATGGACAAGAGCGGCCATGTGGTTCGAAAACAAAACGACAAGAACAGCCATGAGAAAACCATTTAAAACAGCATACAGATAAGTCGAATACTGTCAATGGCATTTCTCCAGCAGAAGCACGCATATAACAAATCTACGAGTAGATAGCAGGAAAAATGAGATATTTTACTACTTCCAGCTCCTATAGCTCCGCAGAAGCACCTCTAGCAGTGTCATTTTTCTAGTCCTTTGCATCTGCAATGCCTCCTGATGTTATCTGAAATACGTGCTTCGGTCAAGAATAACTTCTCAATAACTATTGCAATATTAAACACTTGGCTGGAAATTAGGATCGGAGAAGATGCTGATGCATTATTGTTCTTCGGATTTTACTTCAGCAGCCTTTTTATCATTTTATCAAAAAAGAAGCCAACCCTGTATCATATAATCATTTTTTCATGAAAACATGATTAATTAAACCAGAATCAAAAGGTAAAGCAAAACCAATTGTATCGAGATTAAGGATATTGCTTCAGCCTCAGGCAAATTTGGGGCATCAAACACCTTGCATACCCGCTGTTCACCTTTGCCTTTCCTGAACATCAACCTGATAGTGGCTGCATGGGCAAGCACATGCCCTCCTGCTGGTTTTTTCGGATCTGATATGAACATTCCTCCACCTGGGTCAGCTATGACTGCAACCAACAAATCGATGTTATATTTCAGCTCTAAAATGCAATGACCAGAAATAAAATTATACCGTTCTGAATGAGTAACAAGAGAACTTGGTGGCTAATGCACCACCATGATTTTCAGCGAGCTACAGGTCATAGGTGTATAGATATGTGGGGAAAACACCAACTAGCTACATAAAAGAAGACTTTACAGTGATGGAATCAAAGCTGTGTGGCAAATTATTTATAACTTCCTTGAGTGATAATAAGTCAAGATTACCTTGGTTGGTCATGAAGACTGCAACGTTAAATTCCTCAGCTATCTTTATCAACCGAGACAGCATCTGTGCCAATTTTTGCTGCGAAGGGTAGATGTTAATGTCATTGAAAATAAACGATACGGATATGATATTATAGGCACTAAAGACTTTGGAATTCACCTGACGCTCTGCAAGCTCTCCCCTTCCAGTAAAATCCACCCGAAAGAGAGCGATAACAGAATCAACAATCTAAACTCATAGGCGCACAATCAGACTTCATCACACCAAGCCTCATAGTACAGGCATCACAGGCAACTCACCTTAAAAGAAGAGGGGAGAAGACTCACCAGAAGTCTGTATGGCTCTTCAGACATTTTTGCAGCCAGACCAAGAAGCAAGTTGTATTGATGCTCATAAGTATATGCACGGGCATAAATGATCTTCCACATTCACAGAAAAAACAGTGACAGAGGAGATCAGCTTCCGTAAGTCAATTAAGAATAGAATAGACATTCATACTTACATTGTCAAGGACAGCTCCTGGGTCCATTCCAAATCTTTCAGCTATAGGGACAATTCTATCAGGCCGGCTGCAAGAACAGAGTTAAGGAAACAGACAGGAACTGACAAGGTATCATATGATTATAATTCTCCATTACTTTTTCATGAAAAAAGGAATTGTATATATTGGAACAGGTTAAGACGGAAGGGAAAACAGAAAGAATACAAAGTTCCTTCAGTATCAATGTAAGCAACCTTTCCATTTCCACCATGCATTTGTGTAGGAAGCTGCAAACGCAAAACGAATGCATATTTAGCAAAGCTTAGGTCACGTATTGTCATTTCCAAATCTGAAATTCAGATAATGGGGCTTCTGCATAAATCAATGCCAGTGCTACCCACGACATCACATCATGACTGGCACTCTCACTGAAGGACTTCATCAGAAAAACAAGAAATAATGTTGGTACATGACTTCAAATTCTTTTAGCTGGAAAATAATTCTCAAGAAAAATTGTGTTCTGCCTAAATTTTGGCAGTAACAATTTGGAGATCAGTGGATCAATGTTGTCTATTTTTAGGCTCAGATTTTTGTGAACTTTTTACCTATTCCAAGAATATCCTTATTATTAATAGATAATCATATTTTTTTTCAATTGAAGACAAATTCAACATTCCTTGAAACAGCATCACCTATCATGCCATATTTTAACAGCACTGATGAGTAACAACAAATATTCTCATTTTAAACAGACACCACAGCCATAGACATTATACCAGCAACCTTATTAAAGAGTAAAACGAGAGAGAAACCTGTGTAGAGACGCAAAGAGTATGAGCGAGCTGTGTCTTCCCGGATCTAACAATAATATTGCTATGGTTAGTGTAGAAGTACAGAGATTTTAGGATCTGTGAGAACGAAGAGAAGATGTCAACGGAAAATACAGTAATTTATAGGAAAAGGTTTGTTCATACCGGAATTCCCCAAAAGCTTCTGTGATAGCCGAAGTTTCAATCCCACCTTTCGAATCAATCAAGATGATCATATCAATCACAGAAAAACAAATTGCAGCACATTATGTGAATGCATATACACTAGCAGCACAGACAATTCTAAGCGAATCCAGGTATGATAGATTACCCCCTAAGAGTTCATCCAGGGCTTGACTTCCAGTTGTGATGCGAATCACAGATTTCCTCTACAGCATAAAACAAGAATGAGATTTAAACTTAAGGCGATACAAACCAGAGGCTGGAACTATAAGATTTGAATATCTCCTCAAATTTAGAAAGCAAGAGGAATTTGAACTTACTTTGAGCAGAGCATCACTTCCGGTTATATAACCATAATTCTGAAAAGAAAATAAAGTGATTTCAACAGTGCATCAAAATCAAGCTTAAAAACATAATCACCATCTTGATTATTATCCTATAAACTGAGCACTAACTACTATCTTTTCAGCAGCTTCACAAATCTTGTCAACTTTAGCCTCGGACAATCCTTTGATTCCAGTCAAGTGCTGCATAAAAAGAAGGTAATGTTAATCAGATGGAGCTAAAACACTTACATTTAAATGACCAGTGTTGGAAATTGTATACCTTCTTCGTGAACATCATCAAGCCATTGCAGGTGTAAATGCCTGCATCTTGAAGCTTCTTGACATCTCCAGCATTGATGCCTTGATTGATCACTGCACGAAATGCATAGATGCATCACAATTCACAAACAAGGAGACTGAGCACTGAGCAACAAAATATAATTAAGTTGATCTTCTCAATAAATCAAGTAAAATTCATCGACAGGAGTACACCAAATCTCAAGGCACAGAGAAAAATTCAAGTTCAATTGAAACAGTAAATACTCAGCAATGATGTCCTAGTTAATCTTCTCATGAATCGGAAAAAAACAAAGAGAAATCAAGAACAGGACATGTACAATATTCTGTCGCCATTTTTATTTACATTTTTTATAGAACTGGGTTGAAAGCTAAATACTAACACGGCAGATAGATCAAAGAGGAAGCGTCTTTTACCACCAACATCCGAAGGATTTTCGTGTACAAATTCAAATTGAAATAATGAAAAGTGCACACAAACCGAGAATCTAAGTTGAGGAGCAGAAAAAAGGATATATATAAGTAAGTAAAATTCGAGTTGTGATTTAAGCATCCACACAAACAAAAACACAAGAAGCAGATCATCAACACTGACAAGCAGGGGGGGGGGGGGGGGGGGGCGTGGCGCGAGTAAAAATCGATAGAGGAAACAATCGGTAATAGAAAGAGAGCTTATAATTTGTATCTTACACTTTTCGATTGCTTCGAACAAGTCGTCTTCGCCATCCATTTCTTCTCGCTCCGTAAGCTGTAGATGGTTTTGCTCTTCAGCTCTAAAAACAACCATCACGAGCACAGGAAAATTGAGGAATTAGTAAGTAATTGCTACTGTTAATCATTTCTCTGATCAGATAAAGATCAAAGATCAGAGGAGGTATAAAGTACTGATTAGCTTAATAGACTTTTACTTGAGTGCGGCCATCATCTTCGCTGACTTGCAGTAGAAGAAACTTCAACTTTTAGTGTTTGTTAATAGTAATTTGTTTGAGAGAGAGAGATTTTGATTTGAAATGCAAAATGTGTGAGACAGGCGTGAATTTAAAGAGGCGGGAGTCTGGAATTCAGGGGGGATTTTAAAATTTATTTCATCTGATGGCGCTCGTCTTGTGTTAACTAATGATACGCCTAGTGGGAAAAGTAATAACACATCATGATCTATTTAGAATATATTGATATGATTTATAAAAAGATTTTTTTACTTTGAGTCATAAATCAAAACTAATTTTTTTTTTATGAATAGCTCGTGATAAAAATGAGTTAGAATGTACTTAATAATGTTATTGAGGTTGTTTTTTAAAGTGTTATTTATTTTAAAAAATCATAAAAATAATATTTTTTATTTTTTAAAAATTTATTTTTGACACCCGTGTATAAAGTAATTCAAAATCACTTAAAAATTAATTTGAAACTAAAAAAATTCTCAAAAAATGTTAAAAGTACAACTGGACAGTAATATCAAACGATATCTTAGTTTAAAACAATAAAAAATAATTCAAACTATTTTAAAAAAAATAATACAAATTAAAATTCATAAATTAAAAGTTTAAAGTCTTTATAACTTTATGATGATCGGTATTTGACACTAAGAGATCATGTATAAATATATTTATGATATTTTATTGATATACATGATTGGATTAAAATGACGATAACATGAATCATCTTTAATAAAAATATTATTGCTGAACCAATAATATGCTTCTCATTTACAAATCATGTTAAATAAAGACTAATATTATAGTATATGAAAGAAACTATATCAAGTAAATGATATGTAATTACTATGACTCTTATTAGTTCCTTTAATTATGATATACATGAAATCAATACATGTAAAGTCTTAGCGTTGCTCCATGCATGTTATGTTAGTATATAGTCCCTAAGGGGTGTAGCGTGATGGCAAAGGGTTTGAGATCTGCACAGCAGATCTTGAGTTCGAGTCAGGACGTGCATCTCTTGTGAGAGTCTAGGACAGCCGGGGTTTTACTCCCTCACCTAGGCCCACAAAGTACGCTTTTTCAGGGAAGTGAGGTTTCCTCGAATCCAAAAAAAAAATAAAATTATGTTAGTATATTTATTAAATCTTAAAAGAAAGATAACGTTACAAGAGCCGAGTGGAAGAATGTAAAATGTGACCCACACAAATAAAACAATGAGTTTTAAAATAATTTAATAAAGTATTAATGTTGAAATATTATTGGTCAACTTTGAGAAATAATTTTTTATTTTAATAACCACACACTCGATAAATGTGTGAAATAAAAAGTTTTTTAAAAACACTGGTCATCTCTCCTATTATAGTAGTACATTTGATTCCATCAAAATCTATTTAAAGAATTTTTAAAAAATTAAGAGAGAAATACAGTTTTCTCCATCAATTCATATTCAAAATTTTAATTTTCAAAGAGGTTTAATATGGATACATGCATGCTTTCTTCTAAAGCTTTTTATAAATATCTACTTTGAATGTAAAAATCATAAAGTTATAAAATCATGGATATTATAATTTTATTTGATGTTGATGTTTACAATTAGATAACTGCTAACAATAAAGACATAGCAAGTTTGCTATGCCCTCGTTTCTTTGCGAAGGTTATGTTCCGTCGATGGTCCGACACTACATGTGTAATAAATATTATATTTATTTTTGTGTTTTAAAAGTGTTTTTTTAATTATTTTTATTTGCTTTAAATTAATAATTTTTAGGTGTTTTTAGATCATTTTAATGTTTTGATGTCAAAAATAAAATAAAAATATTTTGATACATTTCTGAGTGAAAAACATTTTAAAAAACAACCGCAACCACACTCCTAAACACGCAATATATTTGCTTTCCCATGAACACGTAAAGTCTAAGGTCGGTGTGCGAACCTTTTGAATTGTTTGCATTTTTTGGTTATGTTCTTTATTGATTGGCAGGCGTAACCTGTTCGGGAGTGTGGTTGTGGTTGTTTTTTAAAGTGTTTTTTCGTGCTAAAATGCATAAAAATGATGTTTTTTTATTTTTTAAAAATTATTTTTGAGATCAACGCATCAAAATGATTCAAAATATACAAAAACAAATTAATTTTTAGCAAAAAAAAACCATTTTAAACTTTTTGGAAACACGGGTTGGCTTGCGTTTTCAAATTTCGATGTTTGGCAGTGTAATGGAAAATAAGTTGGAAAACACTTTCCAGTGTTTGGTTATGTCATGGAAAATGAGTTGAAAAATAACTTATTAATGTTTTATTTTTTTCAAGTGTATTAAAATAATAATGAACAAATCTTACAAATTAAAAAGTTGCATGAGAATGAAATTGAAAAAAAAATATAATTTATAAATTATCTCAAAAAAATAAATAATAATCAAAATAATAGAGATTAAATCTAAAAAGTAAAAAATTTAAAAGATGAAGAAATTAAAATAATAATAATTAACATTTTATAAATTATTTTAAATAAAATAAGTAACAATAAAAAGAATAAGGATCAAATTTGATAGATAAAAAATTTCAATTAAAAAATGATAAAGAAAAAACAAATAACAATCATAAAATAATAATTTATATATATTTTTTTCTTAATATTAAAATATCAAAATAGTTGAATTTTTTATAAATATATCAATTTGATGTATTTTTATAAAAAAATAAAAAATAAAAAAACATATTTAACTATAAAAAAGCACTCAACTCATATTTGTTTATTTTATTTTTTTTGCTATTGTTGGGTCAATTTCTATGTTTCATCAATATTATTTTGATAACGTTTTAGATTAGTAGAAAATGATTATTGTGAGAAGATTTTAAGAAGCGTAGCGTGATGGTAAATGGTTTGAGATCTGCACAGCAGGTCTCGAGTTCGAGTCAAGACGTGCACCTCTTGTAAGAGCCTGGGACAGTTAGAGTTTTACTCTTTTATCTGGATTTATAAAATACACTTTCTAGAGAGATGAGGTTTCTTCAAATAAAAAAAAAATTATTGCGAGAAGTAATTATTAGGTGAAGAATTAATGGACATTCTTGTATTCGGCTCCGAACAACCACGGTCGAATTGGGACTGCATCGTTCGGTTTGGCATTGGATAAATTCAGACACGTCTTGTATTTTCTTTGCGAAAGAGAAACGAAATTTCCTCCCTACCCTTCCTTTATTGAAAAAGTAAATTGATTAAAATCACAGCAACTCCCTCTAGATTCTAGGGTTTCTTTTTTCGCGCAAACAAAAACTACACAGCAAAAGGGAGCGGTCCGCAACCCACCCC
>Ga0325411_1006418_pt1 | contig 12911 bp, 6 predicted proteins | sample PopdelMetagenome_13_FD_206181 | JGI IMG/M metagenome (GOLD analysis project Ga0325411, IMG submission 206181) | Populus deltoides microbial communities from Bellville, Georgia, United States - Xylem-PdIQD-R4 | ecosystem: Host-associated > Plants > Phyllosphere > Stem > Wood/Secondary xylem... | reverse complement strand
CAAACATTCTATATATATTGGTGTACTTGTTTTGCATTAACTTGTTTTTAAAGTGTAACTGTGTTTAGTCCACACAATAGTTATTAATTAAAACATGTTTTAATTTTGAAATCAAAACTGGTGTCAGTTTTTTATGTAAAAATAAAACACAAGTGTCTTGTTGGAAATTCTTATAAACTAGTATTATCATATTAGCTACGTGCTTCATTTAAAAACAAAAAAATAATAATAAAATTCATAATTCACAAAAAAAATAATAGGAATATCTCCGTCTAAAATTTATTTATCCTATTTTTATCCTTTAAAAAAAAAACGAGCCTAGAAAATCATTAATTATTCCATGGACATTGTAAAATTTCTCTTATTTTATGTGCTGATGGATTTTTTTATTAAAATAACAACTTTCTTTGTTATTATTTTTAATTAGGTAACCATAGATGTTAGTGTATTTTACATAATTATATTTCAACCTTTTATGTTATTGATTTTATTAAAAGGACATGTCCATGTATATAATCATCCTAATTAATCCCTTTTTTTTTTTAGTTTTTTGAACTTAAGAACCACTCTCGTAAAATGTATGTACAAGTGTCACAAGATTTTAAGCGGTTTTAAATCACTTAATATAAATATATATATTTTTTTAATATATTATAGTACTTATTGGTCATTTTACATCTCAAAAACACAACAAAATAATGTAATTAAATAATATTTAGCTATCTTAAACATTTTTAATCACAACACGACACCTAGTTACCAGATACTATTTTTACCCCCACAACACGTCACCAAACAACACATGACAGCATAATAGCCACGTCACTTCATAACACAAGGTACACAACAAGACAACACAATCCCTTCGAAAATCATGGTACCAAAAATATAGCAAATCAGCAAAGGCCACTGAAAATATCAAGGAAATAGCATGATTTTAACAAAAACACAGTTAGAAATACAGACTTCAACACAATGATTTTGAATAAAAAAATCAAACCATAAATTTATTAAGTTTATTGTAAACCCTGAACTAACCTAAAGATCTTATTATATCCAACAAGGTTTTGTTTTTAGGGTTATTAATCAATGTTTGTTCTTAGGGTTTGTTTTTTAAATACCGGTCATAGTTTAAAAGTTAGGATATTATTTAGAGTTTGAATTTAAAGCTAGTTTAGAGTTGGAGTTAGGGTTATTTCATGGTTTGATTTTTTTTAAAGTCGCCATTCTTATTCTTAATCATAGCATGTTTAGGAGTGTAGTTGCGGTTGTTTTTTAAAGTGATTTTTATTTAAAAATGTATCAAGATAATGTTTTTTTATTTTTAAAAAATTATTTTTGATATCAGCCCTTCAAAATGATCTAAAAACACCAAAAAAATATTAATCTGAAGTAAAGAAAAAATTAAAAAATTCAAAATTTTTAAAAGTATTTTTGAAACATAAAAAAAAAAAGCCTGTATTTCTTAAAGTTATTATTCTCAATTGTATTTCTAATAAAACTATATTAATTTTTAAATACTTATTTAACCCATGCTATTCTATGAAAAGTTTTAGGCAAGTGCGCAGGAAAGAAAACGTACCTCCTTTTGAATTGATTATGTTCTAAAAGCACGGTTGGATTAATACCTGCTTTTCTTTTAAAGTCAAGTCATGCACCACTTCTAAAGAAAACTTCTTTGTGTTTTAAACAAAGCAGTGTACTTTTGTTTTTTTTCCCAATAAAAACACAATTGTTTATCGCGTGCTTTATTTTTTCAATTAAAATGACAACTTTCTCCATTGGTTCTTTTTTTTTTTTCAATTACAACAATTTACACATGCCAAACATGCTATTGTTTTGCACAATTTTTTTCAAGAAAAATACATTGAGCCTTTTATAGTTTTTTTTTAATATATATATATATACATATATTTCAAAAAATTACATTTTATATCCTTAATCGATCTAAAATTTCAAACCATGTGAAATAACAATATTACCCTCGTATATAATATATTATAACCCAAAATAAACACAAAACAACCACTCTTCATCCCTCGTTTTACTTTCTCTTGATGATACCCTCTCTCCAGATAAAAACAAATTAGTTTTTATAAGCGAAAACAATTCCCTATTCATCACTCTTCGCTTGGATCCAAATCCAAATTCTATTCTAGATACTCCCAATTGGATGCTGCCCTATCCGGATTGGATCTTCAATTTAAAATTTTTTCTCATGAATTGCAATCCTCTGATAATTTTAATAATTTCAGGATTAGGGTTCTTCTTCTTTTCTTGTGTGAATTCCTGCATGGTAGATTTAGGTCTGCTTTAAGTGAAAGTTAGGAGTGATTATTTTCAGTTTCGTTTGGTTTTTATATAAAAAAATAATTAAACTAAATTTTTTTTAAAAATCAAAACCGGTTCAAATCGACCGGTTTCGATTTAGTTTTTTAGAAGAAAAACCAGTTCAAATTGGTTTGACTTGATTTTCTCGGTTTGACTAGGTTTTGGATTGGTTTTGGCTCGTTTTTTTCCACTTTAATTCGGTTTTTTTTTGTTTCGGCTTATAAAAATTTTAATTGGTTTTTTTCATGATTTGATTTTTTCAGTTATTTTTTCCCTGTTTTTCTTAATTTAATTGATTTTTCAGTTTTTCCTCTCTTCCTAGTAAAAATAGAAAGCTGTTTGTTGTGTATCAAATCTAGGTTTTAGTCATCAGTTAAATTCATAGTGCCAACCGCGGTTCATGTATTTTGTTTCATGAACAATAATGATAACTTACTCGTTGGCTTGTTTTATACATGCCAATAACTTTTATTTTTATTAAAATATCAAATTGTTTATAACATTAAATCGGTAATCACATAGAAAAAAAAAAGTTAGTATAAAGATGCCCCGAAGGCAAGGGATTAAAGTTTTGATTTTAAAAACAATAAAGTAATTATAATATGTTAAAAAATAAAAAGACCAAATTACTCCCCAGATAAAATAGTAATTTTACTGTTTTAATAAATTAAAGCATATCTACAACGCTTCTCCGACGTCGTTTAGGTTTGAATTAATCATCGGTGATATATATATATATTTTTTTTCTTCCAAGAAATGCAATTTGAAGTAGTAAAATGTAGATGCACAGTTACTATCGTGGACTGTTCGAATGACAGGACAGGAGAACCAATTATTTAGAAATCGACAGGCTAACCCCGATGGGCCGGGTCCCGCAGAATCTATGGACCCCCTATGACTTTTTTGTCATTTAGCTCACATTTAGCATGCAGGCACCGTTCGTCTAAGTAACCGTCTGATCTTTTTAATTATTTTGATGTAGTTATATTAAAAATAAATTTTAAAAAATAAAAATATATTATTTTAATATATTTTTTAATTAAAAAATATTTTAAAAAACAACTATTAATATAATTATAACATAACCACCATAGTTTAGTTTAGTTTAGTTTAGTTTAGAAACTTATTTCTTCAATTGCACAGGAATCGAGACAGTTGAAAGAGCGGGAGGAAGGAAAAATGCTGGATTACATGAAGAAGGAAATCCAGGGGACAGGCATCGAATAGAACAGCAGAGGTATCAGGCTTCTTAAAAGATGTTTTAAGATAGTGTAGACCAGCTGGTTTGGTCAATCCAGTAACAACAGTCCACGTTGATAAAAAGTGTAGCCAGTGGTCACAATCCCATTTATAGAACGCAGGTGTACGGTGCACCTGCGCCTTCTGGGCAGCACAGCTGTTCATTTCTCCACATGATTATACCTTGTGAAGCGTGTCCCTCGGTGAGCACATTTTAACAGTCCGTACGATTTACTCTCTCCGGTCCAACTCCAGCCTGGCCTCTCGGTCGAAAACACGGGTCGGGTCTCCACTGCTGGATTAAGGTGTACCGGCGAGCCCGTTGGCGTCATAATGCTCGTGAGCTAGAACCAATGTTCTGGTTTTGGGCATTGCTGCATACTGCAGGAGGCAGTGGGTACGGAACCAATGCGCAGTAGTGCAGGATGATCATGTTAATTGCAGCTAGTAAGTGAGAATTAAGAAGATATATGGTTCAAGATCCTCTTCCTTCCTGCTCTACCTTTTTTTTTTATATATATATAAATAAGAAGTAGCCTCAGAAAAATATAGGAGTAGCTTCTGCGATGCAGCTAGCTTTTCGAATTGTAGCCATACTGCATGGGCTAAAAGTGTTACGTAAATGTTGACGTGAATAATAACAAACCAGAGAGAAAGATAAAAAAGAGAAGAAGAGGATTGTTCAATGGAATCAAGCTTAAGGGAGGCTGGATTAATTTTGGTTTGACAACGGTTATACCAAACATAAAAAAATGTTAACTTGAATTCAAAATGAGTTTGATTGGTTTGGTTTTGATCTAATGAAACTGATTCAAGAGAAGAGAACGGGGTCCAGAAATACACTCGGTTTGAGCGTGGTCAAACCGACTTAAAACCATTTGAATCCAGCCAAAAAAGTAAAGGTGGACAAGGGGACTAAATGCAGCGTGCGTGTTTGTTTTTTGGATAACTTTTGTGCTAGTGATTTAAAAAAATTTGATTAACTGTGGTTAGTTTGATTTAGATATGTGTTTGGTATAAAAATATGATTGAAGTTTATGTATAACAAAAAATATATAAAAAATATTTGGTGGAAGTGTGGTTATGGTTGTTTTTCAAAATGATTTTTACTTGAAAATGCATCAAAATAATATTTTTTTTATTTTTTAAAAATTATTTTTGATATCAGCGCATCAAAATGATCCGAAAACATAAAAAAAATATATCAATTTGAAGCAAAGAAAAAAATTAAAAAATTTTAATTTTTTTCAAAATCGCTTTTAAAATGCAAAAACAAACAAAGTTTTACGAAACTTAATTAAAAAATATATAAAAACTGCTTCACAAAAACTACGTTTTAAACTTAATTTTTTAATGAGCCTTGCAATACAAAACGCAGTTTGACTTGTTATCAAACACCTTGTTGCGTTTGTTTCACCACAAACACAAAAGCAGGTGGAAAACAAACGCAACCTAAATAGTTTTTGAGACTGTAGAGTAGAATAATTTTCAAAATATTTTTTTAAAAAATATATATTAAAATAATTTTTTATATATATTTTTTTATGTAAACACATCAAAACAATAGAAAAAATATTAAAATAATATTAATTTAAAACTTTTTAAAAAAGATAAAAAAATCTTAAAAAAATACAGTGAAACCACACTCCCCCAGATATTGCGTAATTGCACCATGCTAAATGCAATTCCCCAACTGCCAGTGCAATACGTGATATAAATAATGGGTGCACCGTTAATTAAACAGAGGAGCTCTTACCATTTGGGAGAAGGCAAGTCAAAAGGAGAGAAAAGTATTCCCCGCTCATCTGCACCCCCACACATATCAAAACTCGTCCCTCTCCCCCCACATTTTCCCCATTTCCACCACACCCCACCATTAAAAAAAAAAGAAAAATCTCTCAAGCTCTCACCCATTTGTCCAGCGCGCACGCATTGAAAAGAAAGGAAGCGAGAGTTGTGATCAGGAAGCCTCAATTTTGGAATAGTCAAAGTATTATTTAAAGGTAGTAATTTTTTTTCTTTTAGAATAACCAGATTTTTATTTAGAAATTTTAAAAAATCAGTTAAAGTTTTTCGTAATTATAAAATTAAATGGTGATTTTTTCCCTCATAATTTTATATTTTTCACACGATTTGACTCTTCATATTAGTTCCTGTGGACGGTAAAGGGTATCATCATAATTTAACTATGCAAATAATATCAAAAAGACACAAAAATCCTCTACATCAAAGACTTGTACTTTTTTTTTAAAAAGTAATAAAGTGATTTCACCATGTGATTTAATTTATCCTCAATTAATCTTTTAATGCTTTATGTATCTTTTTAGAAAGACTATTTTATCCTCGATTACAAGCTTTGTCGATTTTTTTGTTTGATAGAGCAAAAGTTTCATTCCATTGTTTCAATGAACATTTTAAATATACCTTAATTGGTTGAAGATGATTTACAGTGTAATTGTAATTATAATATAATTGTAATAATATAATTAAAATGAAGTCGGATGGTTAAAGTTAAAATGATCAATGACGTACTAGCAATGACGTCAGATCAACAGAAGGCAAAAAGATGTCACAGCCAGGAACAACACAGTGAGCGCACAAAAACTCAATCATTGAGTTCATAATAATCAATGGAATCTCATTATCACGAAGAGAGAATTGCTTTTAGCTCTTTTGTTTCGTTGAAAGTAAATTTTAAAAAATTATTATTTTTAAATTTTTTTTTTGCCATTAAAAAACTGGTTAACAAAAAAATATTTTTGAGTCTAGAAAAAATTTGGTTTAGTTATCATAAAAATATATATTTTTTTAATTTTAAGTGGAAAATAGTTTTTAAAAGTTGTGAAAAATTTAGAAATGTCATATTATTTACTAATTATATCAAGTTTGATAGTCAAACTTTTAATTGCTATATATTTTGTTTCGAATCTTTTTTTTCTTCAATTTTATCCATTGAAATTTGATTTTTATATAAATTTTAGTTTTTATTTTTATGATTGTTATTTGTTTTTCTCTTATCATTTTGGTTCTTATTTTACCATATGAGTTTGTTAAAAAAATGAAAGAAACAAACTCCGGATAATCCAGTAAAAAAAAACATAAAAATTCGAGTGTCTTATACTTTCTAAGGCATGGGGTAATTTGATTAAAATAAATAAATTTATATTTTATTTGCAATTCGCATGCATGGTATTCTTTTAGGAATTAAAATAGAAACTTATTTTCTATAAAGACAAAGCATGTGTTTATCATCGTTAAAAAGGTTCCACGCTACGAGGAACGGCAAAGATCAAGGTATTATACAATTAATTAGTTTTTAATATTGCAGCTGAGCTCTTTCTTCATAAAATCTTAATTGGACAAACCATCTATATAATCCTAATAAATTCACAAATAAATAAATAAATTATAGTTTCTTTTTTAATATAAATGCAAAATAACAACAAAAACCATAAACCTACAATTAGTTAAAATATGTTTAGTGAAGAGGTGTAGTTTAACTAATGAGTTTACTCCACAGATATCATTAGTTTGAATATTATAAATTTTAAAATTATTAAAAATTTATATTATTATTAATTTTAAAATTTTAAAAAATTAATTAAAATGTGTATGAACACCTTAAAAAAAAAAACAACAATTACCAAATAAAAAAAAAAAAAAGTGGAGTGGAGGGGCAAGGGAGAATGGTGATGGGACAGGGCACATCTTGCGTTTCATAAAAGCCGAGGTAAGGAAAGGAGAACAATCACCTACTTTAGGTTCACTGTATAACCCATTATCATATCACGATCCACTCCACCACCTAATTTGATTGGACGGTCCATTGGATCTAGCCATGTCAAATTTGTCCTCAAAAGAACTGTTTCTTATAATTATTCAATCTTTACCAATAATAAACCACGAACAAGAGTTTATATATTATTACATGTAAGAATTTTGAATGAATGTAAAAGAGAAGAGATTTACAAAGCATACAAGTTTTCTTCATTGTCAAAATCAAAATCATTCCAGAATTTTTTTTTTTTTTTTACAATTCTGAAAGTTAATTTTAATATAACTTTTAAAATAAAAGGATGTAATTTTTTGGTTTAAAAATACACAATTCTATTTCAAGTTGAGTTTTAACATACATAACTTTTTATTTATATCCTAACATTTTCTCACATGAATTAAAATTATTTGATTCGAATAAAATATAAAACACATACGAAAATAAAGAATAACAACGAAGAGTTATTATATTAAATAAGATAGCTTCTGGCCTTAAATTTTTTTTAATGAAAACTATTGGATTCACTCGGCTAGCCAGTGAATATGATATATTGAATTGTTTAATTTTTTATGTAAACCCGGACAATAAAAATCATATAATTTCTCTTTTTACAATTTTGACTCTTATAATTGTGTTCATTTTGACTCCAAACCTATCCTGATTTCAGAGAGTACTTAAAAGAATTTAACATTTTCAATTCTTATAAAAGTGGTTTTGTTTCATACTCTCATAGGTTATTATTACTAAGAACATCCTACAATACTCCACTTGAATTTATCAAGCTATAAGAATCATTACAAGGTTAGTTTATCCTGGTTTTCACTACATGTAACACTTTTCATCATAGGAATGAGTAATAGTGCAACTACTGAATTGACACATGATTTAATTATTCATTTAAACATAGATCTTGAGATTTCTAGTTAGTTAGGTTGGGTTGCGATCATGTAAATTCTTTGAATATAGGATGATATAGGATTTAATTATCCTTTAACTTTACATAGTCAACAAAGATAATCCTATATGAGAGCAACTACCCTACAATATTGTATCTTTGACAATTATACCAAAACTTATTGTTATATATAATATTTTATGCCTTACAAATTACAAATTGGCTATTGCATTGTATATAGATTGTCAACATAAAATCTTGGCTAACTTGGAATATCCTCAAAAACGTTTTAGAAGCTACTTTGCTTCTTTTCCATCTTTGTTTAAAGCTATAAAATTAGATTCCCTAATGAATTTGGATATGCATGTTTATTTAGAAAATTTTCAATAAACCATAACTCCTCCAATAGTAAAGATAAACCCATTTTATGGATTTTGAATCTTTAGTATCGATTATCCGATTAGTATTACTATACCCTTTATGTATAGCTTGGATATCTCATATGATACAATTTATATTTTAACTTTTTTTGGTAGAGAAATCGTAGTTTTTTCTAGACACCCCCACACTTTTATAGGATAATGATTGATCATTCCAAAACTCATATAGTGTCTTGTTCAATTTTTTATAAAGTATTTTATTCAAAATATAATTTGCTAATAAAATATCCCCCCTTACAAGTTCCGAGATAATTTTGAATTTGTCAACATAGTATCGCCAATCCTTTCAATGTTTGGTTCTTGCATTCAACACCATTCTCAATCTCTTCTTACCATCTTGATCTTCATGCGAAGTTGGATTTCAACCTCATTTTTAAAATGTTTAATCAATTTTAAAGCCTTGTTTTTACTTCTTAACAAATAGACATACACAATATCTTGTGTAATCACTAAAACATGTTTTTTACAATCTTTTTGTGAGAACTAGCTTCTTGGACTTGAGAATCAAATTAAATCTATTTTTAGTTAGTAGCAAACATGAAACCAAATTCTTTTGAATATTAGAAGCATGAACCACATTGTTCAAATCTTTTTTTTTTTCTTATAGATATCATTCTTAGCATTACCTTCACATGGCGTAGGATTTTTCACACAAAAGAATTTTACATGAACTACTGTTTTGCTCATCTCCATAAGCAATTGTTGCGTACTTTGAAAATTATTCCTATCAAACATACAGGATAGGTTTGTCGTGCTTCCTATTTAAGTCTATACCACTTAAATTATTTTAGGTTTTCTTCTATGTGGAGATTGTTTAGGAATCGGGTTAGCCAACAGGTCAATTGAGACCACAAAGATTAACGGGTTAATCGGTACATTGAAATTATTAACATTAGTTTTATCCACATGTTACCTCAATAACAAGAACATCTTTGCAATTATATATATCAAATAATATTAATTAAAATGAACCATAAGAAATTAACACACTAATTTTTCAAAAGACAATTTAATAAATGTGTTTAATTATAATTAAACAAACACCTTTTTTTTTTGTATCTATCCATAAATATACTGCCTGCAAATTTCAAAAAAACATATAGCAGTCCAAAGGTTACGGGCTAGGCAATTTAATAAACACCCTGGTTATGCAAAACAAAAGCATGCACTTGTAACAATGCAAACTGTTATTTGATTAATGCACAAAATTAATTTTGCAAAGGCATCAAACACCTTGCAATGGCTGCTGGGTTTTCCCCATTTGTCTGGGTTCAAATCCCAGCATATATTGATTGCTCTCTGCTAGCTAGTAGTATAATTGCAATATTATTATCTAAGCTTACCTAATTTTTTATTCCTGGTAGCACAATCAAGAATAAACATCGAACTAAAACTTATACGTTATTCTTTGTAAGAATTTCGACCGAAAAAATATAAAAAAATTTTTTTAGAAAGACTAAAAGTATTTTTTATTGTCAAAACTATGTCAAAATTATCTTTTTCTATAGGGTATTCAATAAGTTAATTTTAACATAACTTTTAAAACAAAATATACAACTTTCTAATCTTAAAGCACACAATTCTATTTCAAGCAAAGTTTTAATAGATACAAGTATACAACTTTTCATCTATAACCTAACAAACCGCCGGGCCTAAACTTGGACCCGGCAAACCATTGGTAACTTTGTATATGTGATGGCTAAAGAGGATGGCTGGTGAATCCCAATTCTAATTCACATCGACCTAATTTTTTAATGGCTAAAGAGCATTTGCTGATTTGCATAATATAAATATGATATTATACATTAAGGGGTCCTCTGCAGTCGTGCAAGAAAATTTTCCGAGACCGATGGGTGAGCTGCAGCCATCACTTATGCATTACGATGACTACCCAATGAACTCGAGACAGCTGAGGAAAAATGAAAAACATAGAGACAACAAAGCAATCCCATTGCAATTTGTCTTTCTTAACCTTTTCGGTGTGGTATTTGGTCAGATCAATAAAAAAGCATCTTGGTATTTAGTTAGTTAGTTAATTACCAGTTCCTATCAAATAGTTTGGTCCAAACTGGACGGGTTTGTATTATAGATTTCTCTAAAAACGCGGGTTTTTCACTGTATCAGCAGTTTTTTTGTTTTTTAATTTTGGTTTTGGTTTTTTTTACATGTTTTTTTTTACCCAAAATTGATTTCTTTTTTTTAAAAAAAAAAATTTTTTGTTTCAAAATTATCTTTGCTAATTTTTTTAAATATTGAACTGGTTGAAAATTTAACTATATAGTTTTTTTTTAAAACATTGTGAATTGCTATAATAATTTCATACATTGTTTTCTTTTTTTATTATTTCTTTATTCGTTTTTTTTTTAAAATGATCTTTGTAGATTTTATTTTTTTATATTAAGTTGGTTGAGAATTTAACTTTATAGTTTTTTTGAAAAAAAAAAACAATATGGATTGCTACAATGTTTCCCCTTTATAGTTTTTGTTTTGCTGCAGTGTTTCCCCATATATTTTTTTTAAAAATTATCTTTATCGAATTTATTTTTTCAATATTGAATTGGCTGATAATCTAGCTTTAGCTTTCCCCATATGTTTTTCTTTTATTTTTTTATTTTTCTTTTTTTCTAAAATTGTCATTTTTTACATATTTTCTTTCCTTTCCTTTTGTTTTTTTCAGAATTATTTTTGTTGATTTTATTTTTTTACTACTGAGCTGATTGAAAATTTAGTTTTTTTTCTTTAAAACACTGTAACTTTCCTTACGTGTTTTTTTTGCGTTTGTTTCCTTTTTTGTACATTTTTTTCATTTCTTTTACTCAAAATTCACTTTTTTTTTTAGATAGCCTTTGTCCTTTTTTTTTATATATATTGAGCTGGTTGAGAGATTAGCTTTGTAGCTTTTTTTAAAAAAAATACAATGGATTACTACAGTGTTTCCCTTACATGGTTTTTGTTTGACTACAGTGTTTCCCCAAATGTTTTTTTTTTAAATTATCTTTGTTAAATTTATTTTTTCAATATTGAGTTGTTTGAGAATTTAGCTTTCCTCACTTTTTTTTTCATTTTTTTAAATTTTCCCCATATTTTTTCATTATTATTATTATTATTATTATTATTATTATGTTGTATTATATTATATAATTTTTTCTTTTTTTTTTCTTTTTATTTTTTTAATGAATTTTTTTGTTTGATTTAGTTTGTTAATGTTAAATTTTTTTTATTTAGTTATCAGATTTTCATGATACGAATCTCGGGTTTGATGGGTTAACTTGATTTGACGAGTTATTTTTTTCATTTAGTTTAATTTGTTAAAGTTAATTTTCTTTCTATTTAATTATCAGACTTTCATACTTTTATGACACGTATCCTGGGCCTGACAGGTTAACTTAATTTGATGGGTTAACATGGTTAATTCTAGGTAAACCCGTCATTTTTTTTTATTTAGTTATCAAACTTTCATGATGCAAATCTCAGGTTTTATGGGATAACGTGATTTAAAAGGTTAACCCAATTAATTCAATGTTTTTTTTTCTTTTTCTTCATTAGTTTTTTCCTTCCTGTTGATTTTTTTAATTAATCTATTTAATTATCACACTTTTATGACACGACCTTATAATCAGACCTATATTCAGTATTTTTGGGTCTGGTGTTACATCCAAACTCACTTAAACTTGGATCATGTAAGTTTAATTTTATTATTAATATTACAAATATTACTCTTAGGTTAGGCGTTGCAGCCAAACCCAAGATTTTTGGGCATAACTTTGTAGAAAAACCCAAAATTTTTAAATTTTTATTTTTTAAAATATTTTTTATGCAAAAAAAAATAACCCGCGGTATCGCGCGGGTATCAAAGCTAGTATTGAGTTAAAATGCGTGGGCAATGGAACCAGCGTGGAAATTAAGAGTTTGTGTCGGCATGTATATACCCAAAATTGAAATAATATTTTAATGGACAATGTTTTTTTGGGAGAAGAGAGTGCAAGTGGGAACTAATTTAGATGCAAATGTTGAAATAATATTTGCTTCCGTCCTAACCAGTGTGATCACCCCAGCTAGCTAGCCTGCATGTTCTTGAAATGAAGCATCCTTTAAGATTACCGGATCATGGGGCTTCGAGTTCTTGGTATGTATTCTTAATAATTTCTTGAAACCCATTAAACATTAATCTTCAATGCTATAGAATTATTCCTGGATATTCTCATTTAACAGCTATAAATTCTTAATTTTT
>Ga0325411_1006416_pt1 | contig 12912 bp, 10 predicted proteins | sample PopdelMetagenome_13_FD_206181 | JGI IMG/M metagenome (GOLD analysis project Ga0325411, IMG submission 206181) | Populus deltoides microbial communities from Bellville, Georgia, United States - Xylem-PdIQD-R4 | ecosystem: Host-associated > Plants > Phyllosphere > Stem > Wood/Secondary xylem... | reverse complement strand
AAAAAAAAACTTTTAACAATTTTTTTTTTAAATTTAAAAGAATTAAAGGAACGTGGTGCAATATGCTCTTGGAGTAGAAGAATTTAGATGGAAATACAATCTCATGGTTTTGAAAAGGTTGTGTAAAATTAAAAAAAAAACTAAAGTCCATGTACTGAAATAAGAAAAAGTAAAACATTGATATACCAATGCACAGTTGTATCCTTGCCCCAACAACCCTTTACTCCTTATTTATTGCTTAAGAAAAAATAAATAAATATAATATCAGATCCAAATCTCAAGGCCAGCAAAGCAAAATCAAATCCAAATGTCATAAATATAAAACAATTTTACTTTGCTGAGAAATAACAATAGTTAATTAAGAAAAAGAAAAGGACAGAAAAGGGCATTTTAGAACTTCACCGTTCCATAACCTGACTCCATCTAAAATCAACCGCCTTAAAGCCTTAACTCTTAACCATGGTTAACTCAGAGTTTGGTGAGTTTGACCAGTCTGGTTTGGTTGGCGTTGCACCTCCATCCTCCCTTTATTACCCCCCCTCATTTCGCTCATGCCTTCCCCTCTCAGGGAACTCTTTCTGCTTATTTCTCTCTCTGCCTACGCCCACCAACCATACAACAAGCAAGAAGCAGAGAGAGATCTTTTTTCCTCCTTGAAGAAGAAGAGTAGTAATAAGAAGGAACTGGTTTGTGAATCTTTGTAAACAACATGGAGTCATCAAGCAGCTCGATCAAAGTGTCTCCACTTGATCTTATGCAAGCCATAATCAAAGGCAAAGTGGACCCCGCGAATGTTTCATCGGAGTCCGGTGGTTCTGTTGCTGAGGTAGCAACTTTGATCCTCGAGAATCGTGAGTTTGTTATGATCTTAACTACTTCCATCGCTGTTTTGATCGGCTGCGTCGTCGTTTTGATTTGGAGAAGATCATCTGGGTATCAGAGACCCAAAGTACCTGTGCCTCCCAAGCCCTTGATTGTTAAAGACCTTGAACCTGAAGTTGACGATGGCAAGAAAAAGGTCACCATCTTTTTCGGCACCCAAACCGGTACGGCAGAAGGATTTGCTAAGGTACACTTTAGTTTATCGCAATGCTATCGATGGAGTGACATGACTCTGTAATCATCACCGTGCACTTGCGATGATGTCCCACGTGTACGGTGAGAATTCAGCTTTAGTTGATGAGTAGTTTAGCTAAGATTTTCTGTTGAATTTTTTTTAAGGCTCTAGCTGAGGAGGCAAAAGCTCGGTATGACAAGGCTACATTTAAAACTGTTGATATGGTATGGTGGACTTTTTTTTTTTTTTTCTAGATTGTTTTTTTTAATATCTAATTTTATTTATGTATTTATTTATGACAGGATGATTACGCGGGTGATGATGATGAATACGAAGAGAAATTGAAGAAAGAGGATCTGGTTATTTTCTTCTTGGCCACGTGAGTAATTTTGATAATAGTCTACTTGTAATTTATTTTAGTTTTTTTTTAAATTGTTTTTGATGTATGGGGGTGTTTAGATACGGAGATGGTGAGCCTACTGATAATGCGGCAAGGTTCTACAAATGGTTTACAGAGGTGAGTTTCTGGGAAGTATTAGTTGGTTTGGTATTAGAGAGCAGGATTTCATAATTAGTGTTCATGGTTTTATGATTGTGTTCATACAGGGAAATGAGAGAGGGGAATGGCTCAAGGACCTTCCATATGCAGTTTTTGGCCTTGGCAACAGGCAGTACGAGCATTTTAACAAGGTGTGGAATGTGACTCTATTTATACTTTCTTTCACAATTAGCCGGTGGTTTTAATTGTTTGTTTTTGCTGATTAACTGTTTATATATTTGTTTTGTTTCGTTGAACAGATTGCTATAGTGGTGGATAAAATCTTTGCTGACCAGGGTATGCCTACATATTTGTTTGCTCCTTGTTTTAGTGAAAATTTGTTTGGAATTTTTTTTTATATGTCGAGAGTTTTTCTTGCTAATGTTTTTATACTGACGAGTATGAAGCCTGAATGGCTTCAGACTCCTTATATTTGAATAATGTGATTCAATGAAATCTGTGTTTGTGAACCATGAATATGCAGCAGACAAGACTAGTGCTTGTGAAGACCACATTCTACTATCAATTTGTTTGTTAAACTAGCAAATGTGCCGAGTAAAACATTCTCTACCAACCAGAAAACTATGTTAAGGATTTTGAAGCTGCGTACGGTCAATGAGTTGCATGTTCAAACTTGCTATTACTCAAGGAAACACGATCGCTTTGCAATATGGATCTTTTGTCAATAATGCATTGCTACTTTGCAAATGTTTTGTGCGTTGATGAAGGCAGTGTGCCCTTTGATGTTAGTCAGCTTCCTTGCCAAGATAAATAGAGTCTGCCAGGTTCTCCTGATGCATGCGAAGCTTTTGCTCCAAAAGGAACACTGTTTCTACAATTCAATTGTTTGCAAAAAATAAATAAATTTGAAACCCAATTAGCTGCATATTTAATATAAGAATTAGAAGAGTTTTATAATTAATTGCGTGCCACATTGTGGTCCTCAAATGTTTTTCCTGATTATCATCAAATGGTCTTCAAGAGTTAAAATGCGCTCATCGATGTTGTTCATTCTGCCTAGCAGCTAAGTTTTCCTTGTTTTCTTTCCATAACCATTTTTCTCTTTGTTTTTTTAGGTGGGAAGCGCCTTGCCCCAGTGGGTCTTGGTGATGATGATCAATGCATGGAAGATGACTTTGCTGCATGGTAAGGAGAACTTGAATTGGTATACTGCATGAACAGAATGAATTTTCTTGTAACTAGAGATCTCATTCTTTCCTTTTCTTGCTATTTTAGGCGGGAATTGTTGTGGCCTGAGATGGACCAGTTGCTTCTTGATGGAGACGATCCAACAGCTGTTTCTACTCCTTATGCTGCCACTGTATCAGAATATCGGGTTGTATTCCATAACCCTGAAGATGCCCCATTAGAGGATGATAACTGGAGTAATGCAAATGGCCATGCTGTCTATGATGCTCAGCATCCATGCAGGTATCAAAAAATAATTCCTTTTGGATTTTCTGGTGACAATTTAGTAGCTTAATTTGATCTAAGTTGTGTTCTGTTTACTACTGAAGGGCTAATGTTGCTGTGAGGAGGGAGCTTCATACCCCGGCATCTGATCGTTCATGTACCCATCTGGAGTTTGAAATATCAGGCACCGGACTTGCGTAAGTTGTTTGCAACATCTTGTTGTTTTCTCTCTTTTCCCTTGAAAATGGCATCCAAATGCATTTTCATGGGGAATAATTGTAAGAGAACAACGTGCACTGGTTATGCACGGAACAATTTATTATGTGCTCATAACTGTTCCTTTGTTGTTCAGATATGGAACTGGGGATCATGTTGGTGTGTACTGTGAAAATCTAAGTGAAACTGTAGAGGAAGCACTGCAGTTGTTGGGTTTATCACCAGATACTTATTTCTCTATCCACAATGATAATGAGGATGGCACGCCACTTAGTGGAGGCGCCTTGCCACCTCCATTCCCACCGTCCACCTTAAAAACTGCTCTAGCTCGATATGCTGATCTTTTGAGTTTGCCCAAAAAGGTTAGCTGTTTTCTTAAGTCGAAGCATCAGTGGATATCATATTTCATTTTATAGGATTTTTTTCACATTTGAGTAATCTATTGTTGCAATGCATATGCTTTGCAGTCTGCTCTAATGGCTTTAGCAGCTCATGCTACTGATCCAACAGAAGCTGATCGACTAAGGCATCTTGCATCGCCTGCTGGGAAGGTTGTAAATCTACCAACAATATTTTGTCATCAAGTTAGTCCCTGTTTTAGTTTGTAGCTTTAAGTGGATATAACTTTGATTTGCACTCTCGTACAGGATGAATATGCACAATTGTTAGTTGCAAATCAGAGAAGCCTCCTTGAGGTCATGGCTGAATTTCCATCAGCCAAGCCCCCACTTGGTGTCTTCTTTGCTTCAGTTGCACCTCGGTTGCAGCCAAGATACTACTCTATTTCATCATCTCCAAGGTGTGTTTTTTTACCCTCTTTTTTCTGGAAAGGTTCAGAATTAATCTATCTTAGTTTGTGATGGAAGATGGCAAGGGATTCATATCATGTTTAATCTAAACCCAAATTCTTTTAGCTTGCTCAATTTTCCTGAATAAAAAGTCATGGAATGTGGCAAACAAAAGTTGTTCCACTGATCAACGAGATAATATTGAAGAGAACAAAAATCTGGATTTTGTATTTCGTAGCTCTTTTAGAGGAACTGTAATTGGAGTCTGGATATCCCTTTTTAGCACAAAAGGGAACTTTTATGTATTCAAGGACCATTTACTTTCAAAAATTGCACCTGCACCCTCTTTGGTTTATCATTCTTTATTCTGTTCTTTGGAATTTATGTGCTGAATATTTGAAATTATGACTTGCAGCATGGCTCCATCAAGAATTCATGTTACATGTGCACTGGTTCTTGAGAAAACACCAGGAGGTCGTATTCACAAAGGAGTGTGCTCAACTTGGATGAAGGTACTTGTTCAAAACTTTCTGTTTTGCTTTGTTTTTTGCATTTTATGACAAAGCAACACCTCAGGGTGGAGTGCAAAAATCGATTGAATTGGGTAGTAAATATATGGGGTGTCTTAAATTATCACGGGGGTTGGAAACTAGTGATCCACATTTTTACAATGCTTGATGCTAGGGTTAGCCCAGCTCCTTGTACGTGTACTGATGTTTGTATTACGATTCTTCTATCCATGTTATTCTTGATCTTTGATAGAATATTCTATACACCAAGTTTATCAAGTTTAATTCTTATTTTATTCCTTCCACAGAACGCTGTGCCTCTGGAGAAAAGCCATGATTGCAGCTGGGCACCTGTTTTTGTTAGGCAATCAAACTTCAAACTTCCAGCAGATGCTAAAGTTCCCATCATTATGATTGGCCCTGGAACTGGTTTAGCTCCCTTCAGAGGTTTCCTCCAGGTTTGGACCCGTTAACTTTATGTTCAGTGGTCTTTTTTCAAGTGATCTATGTTATCACAATGAATTATCCAATCTTATAATCTTTATTTTTTATCTCCCTTTTCAGGAAAGATTAGCCCTGAAAGAAGCAGGATCAGAACTGGGATCCTCTGTATTATTCTTTGGTTGCAGGAACCGCAAAATGGTAGGTTATGTTATTATCATTTATCTAGAATGCTCTGTGGTTGGTGTAGGGATATCATTTCAAGAATTTTATTAACACGCTTAAACTTTGCAGGATTTTATCTATGAAGACGAGCTCAACAACTTCGTTGAAAGTGGTGCACTTTCTGAACTAGTTGTTGCCTTCTCCCGTGAGGGACCTACCAAGGAATACGTGCAGCATAAGATGATGCAGAAGGTACTTGGTTATGTTTCACCTAACACACTATCTGGTGAAATCAAAATGCTGCGATGTTATTTATTTATTTTTGTTATTAACTAAAGCGCTGAGCATGTGTTTTCTTTGGTTCAGGCTTCTGATATCTGGAACATGATTTCACAAGGTGGATATTTATATGTTTGTGGTGATGCCAAAGGCATGGCTAAAGATGTCCACAGAGCGCTCCACACTATTGTGCAAGAGCAGGTAAAAAAAATTAGCCTTGTTATTAGAAGTCTCTAGCTGGCTCTATCACCATGTATGCAGTGCACCTTAAAAGTGTTACTACTGCGTTCTTTTTCATGGTTAGTAGTCACGAAAACTAGTGGGGGAAATCTAACAGAACCTACCCCAGAGACATGGTTGGCAGAGGGCCCAATCCCATGTCCATTGCTTTCCTGTGATTGAGATTTTTCCATGTCGACATTGCTTTCTTGTTCTGAACGTGGACATTTCGTACACTCCCTTTAGTTCCTTGAAAGGCTAGAATCCACATCATGATATAAATTTGTCCCCATTTCTTGGTGTCTGAGAGCGCCATCACGCCCTTTCTCAATTTTTCTGATGTGTAATTTTTGCTTGTATCGCATCTAACGTTGTGTACTTGGTTGTATATCCAGGGATCCCTTGACAACTCGAAGACGGAAAGCTTTGTGAAGAGTCTGCAAATGAATGGCAGGTATCTACGTGATGTATGGTAATTAATCGTTCGTGTAGGCCATGAAGAAAGGAGGGTGATGTGAAAGTTTACTCTATAAATACCGAAGCCTTACTGGAATTGAAGGAATTTTAAGCGAGAGGCTACTTTTGACGCCTGCCTTGTGTCCCTTCAAGTGGTCATCGAACGTGCTATCATTATAGCAAATTGTGATTCTTTTCTCTCTTCTCCCACGAAGGAATTTTTTGGTCTTGTAATTTATATATACATAATGTAATAAATGAGTAGCAGCCCTAGTTCATGACTTCATTTTCCTTTTGATGAACCAAACAAAATGGTTCAAATGACAGACAAATATTCTTGTTGTACGTCTAAGTGTTTGTATGAATGGATGATGATTCCAAGTTTTAGTTTGAAGACTCTTGCTTGAAATTTCATCGTTCAGCATTGCATGTTTCTGTACTCGAGTTATCCTCTCTCTCAATGCCCCGTAATCTTGTTGTCGCTGTCATCCCCCCTCCCCCCTTTTCTACTGTAGTTGGCTACGGACATTGCCCGGGACATGATGCTGTGATTTACGATTTTACCCCTTTTTTTCTTTTTCATTTTTTATTTCGCGGCGGCGAGTGAGTTAAGACGAACTTAAAATCCAGAAGCAGCCCATCAGGGTACCCTTTTACTGACCACAGAGAGGACCCTTTTTCTTGAAGAAAAAGATCCAAAGTGTGTATATTTCATCTTTCTCAACGGTTATATAGCATCATGGCAATACTGGAGGTTTTCTTTCAAAAACTGAGGGTACCCCAACATTTATCCTACTGAACATTGATTAAAACGACAACTAGTCTGAATTATTTCAGTTAACTTGATGGACGTGTGCTGATGAGGTCAAGGTGGATGTTCCCAACACTGATAATTTAGGTTCACCATCAGCCACGAGTTCATCTTTGACCTAATTAGACGCGACCCGGTCAAGATTTCATCGATGCCATGGTCCTGAATTGACAAAGAAGAGAATCATTTATTTGCTAATCAACTAAGTTTTGCTGCAGACTAACATAATACATTATTAGCCGCTCTTGACCCTGACAAGAGGCTGTTTAAAATACATGTTTTTGGTGGGGACAAACAACCAATCATGTCCTGCAAAGTGACTTAATAAATGTGAAGAGGACTTTGGAGGCAACCTGGGCCCTTCGCCACGGAAAAACTGTGGGCACACAGCTTAAATGGAAGTGGGTTCTCACATGGTTGTTGAGAAGAAGGGTAACCCGTTGAATTCTGGGCAGCCAAACAACTCTTTACAGTACACATCTATCTCTCACGTGGTTAGTTGGTGGTAGCTAGCTGGGGTTATGCCTTTTCATTACATAGCATGATTCCTTACTCGGAACTCCAACACATCTGTCTTCCCGTGCGGCCCTTAACTCCACGAAAGTTTGATGTTAGGTTTTGTACTTTGCATTCATATGGACAAATGTGCGATCAGTATGGTTTATTACATTATTTACATTCTCAATTTTTTATTTTTATTTTTGATACCATCTGCATTGGCTGATCCGATACCCGTTGGAGAAATAACCAAAACGTTTTATTTGTATATAGCTTAGATTTAGAGCCTTAGAGGATGCCTGAAAGAGTCATAAAGATTGTTTTTACTTTAATACGTATTAAAATAATTTTTTTTTATTCTTTAAAAATTATTTTTCCCCAAACCCACGCTATACCATGTGGAGTGTAAAATATGAACACCATTAATTTAGAAAGGTTAAGCTAGAGATAGCGTCTGGGGCTGAATAAAAAAACGCAAGAGACAAGAGAGAATTCTAACTTGTTTGATTTGCCTTTTTTTTCTTTCTTGCGCAAAGCCATCTATCAAGCAGCGTTTGACCACATGTCACTTGTTACAGAAATCCAACTTTAAAGTTAATACTTACAAGTGTTTCTTAGCAGAAGAGGACAAATTGGTGGTAAGTACACTGATCTATTGGGGCCCCAAAGCTCCAAAATCAAAACAAGCCGAGCTGCTCGGCATGTTGCTTGCAAGACCACACACACACAAAGATGGTGATGGAGCTTTCCTTCCTCTTATACCAATGGAATCACATCAACGCTATTTATTGCATGCACGCAAAAAGGGAGCAGGGATCCAGCACAGTAATTCCCTGAAATGAGGAGAGCCACCGGAAAGATAGCAAAGATAAAGCCACCCTGCTTTGATTAGACTCGGACAAAATGGGGAACAAACCTCAAAATAGAGAAGGAAGTAAGATATTGAACCACCTAGGAGAAGCGTGAACCGGAAAAAGACGCATCCTAATGCCCGAGCAACAATTCTCTGATTTAAATCACCAAATTAATCTGCCATTTTGACTTTTTTACGTGAATAAGAAATTGGCATGTCCTTTCCTTTAATTTTACTTCTACAAAGAATTGTAGAAAGTTCTTTATCTGTTATCATTGTACTCAGTTCTCAGGTTGTCTAGGAAGGGAAAAAAAAGCTTCAAACAAAGATAAACCGCTTTCTTTTTCTACTCATCAACCAGATAACCACATAGAAGAATTTCTTCAATTCACGACCTACTCTAGAAGATGGTTATGTGACACGAGAAGATGGAATCCATGTATCATTCAACTAGATCACTCTAGAACAGGTGAAAAACAGAGGTGTTTAGTGAAAATCCAGAAGCAAGCAATCAAAGAGTTAAATAAGGTGATATGAATCGGTTCATCAAGTGCAGTAAATGCCATGGCTCATGTCAAAGGCAAACAACGAAACTCTAATTATAACACAAATATAACATTAGCATATCTGAAATGGAAATGGAAATGTAAATGGAGTTCTATTAACTCAGTACATTGAAGACCAAGAGACATTGAAGACCTCTTCTTAGTCTCGGTCGGCATCTTCTATGTCTTCATCCTCCGGAACTCCACGAAGGTAGAGAACATTGTTGCATCTGCAGATAACATGCAACAAGACCCAGTAAATCTTCTGAAGGAATATGAAGCTTAATTCTAATGAAATTTGGACAAATTAAAGCAATTTACAATATGTTGTTTCTAGAAGTTGTGCAGACATGTAGTCCTCCTATGAGGCAAGGGACCTTGCCTCAAAGTCTACTCCTAACTAATGACGTCTCAGTTAGTATTTGATGAATTAATGGCATGCAAATGCAACATAAATTACACCATACTAAGGCATGATAGAAACCAAAATTTAATGCACTATTTTGTTTTTGGCCATAAAACATTGTCTGTGACTACTGATGTCTGGGACTCTACCTACACTTCTAATCTACAACCTATATAAGAACAACAAACATGTATATAATATTCAAAAGGATGCCTATTCGAAGCAGACATTTTCAATGCAGAGAAAAATGCATGATTCATTGCTATCTTTTTATTACCATTTACATGCTTTATGCAAGCATTAAATTGCATAAAATCTTCAAGAGTAATATTTCACCTATATTTATTACCGTTGCTGAGTAAAAAATCCACTTCCAGGTCTACACAATCACCAAATCACAAGACTTTACAGTATCTACATCTCATGTCCATGTGACGCCTTCATACTTTATTATAAACCAACTCAAAGGAATCCAACTCTATTATAATCACAATCTGAAAGTAATTTCAGCTTTTGCTCACAAGTGTAGAAATATGAAACGTGGAAATAAAAAAAGAAAAAGGAGTTTGTAAATTGGTACACCTCATTGAACATCAAAGATATTTCATAAAGTTATAACACCGCAAAACAACCATTACATGTTTGAACTTCCAACATATTTGAAATCATGACCTGATTAAATATCACCAGTTCTTAGTTTAGTCAATCCATACCTGCGTGTTGTTGCACAAAAACTCCACAAAAACTCCGAGATTTCAGTTTTACATATATAAAGTAATAATTACAAGGCCAAACCATTAAGAACCATGTTATGCTCAAGCCTCGTATTTTTCAATGACACTGTTTCAGCTTCTATTCTCAGATTTCTATTGGTTCCAAGCATCTAAATCAATCAATATCCCATTGTCTCAAGATTTTTGTAAAGATATTTACCATACTTTCCAAGTTCAAAACATTTCAAAACGGGGCTAAAACTTTGAATGCTTCCAGGTCCCCAACCACTTAGCATAAAACAGAAGAGGTATGTATTAGATGATCTCTAACGTGAAACTAAATATATTTCAGATCAGGGGTCCATTTGGTAGTAATGTTGGCTTTTCTCTTCGCACTACATGGAGTTGAGGAAGGGAGAAGTGTATGGTAACATATACTGCTGAGAGTCTTACCTCATAACTGATTTAAATGATGAAACAAGAAAGTTAGTAATCTAATCATCAACATGCTAACACGAACACAATTTATGAAAATCATTATTGTCCTTCACAAAGTAACAGCAAGAACTACCAAAAGGTTTCCTTTGGAGCTTTACACTTGAAAAACTTTGAAAAGGGTTTTAAGGGTCTCAAACTAAGTTGTCAAGTGGGTTTCAAAGATCTGAGGCTAAAAGTACTTCTATACACAATACAAAACAGCTCTATGATTCAACCAGTGGTATGAGTAAAAAATTCCTGCTGGAATTACTAGTTATCTTCTGTTGCACAGGTAACTAAATTTTTAGGAGAGAAAGCTATTCTCATTGAGCATTAACCTGCTCTTCATAGAAAAATGGTCACTTATTTGCAAAGTGACTAATGCCTAGCTAAGATATCTCCCTGCCATTCCTTCTAATCCCAGTTTCAAAATTGTAATCCCTTTGCCCCTATTTGCACAAATAATTTTAGAGAACTTTATAATTTGAGAACATTTGTTACCAGATTGCTATCTCACAGCCGAATCATTTCCTACGGCACCTTGTAAAGTTCCCAACATTACTTTAAAGGGAAAAAAAATTGATTTCAAATGCACACTGACATATAGATTGCATTCATTGAGTCTATATAAACAAAAAAGGAACTTGATAAATAAGAAACCTTGAATATCTATCTAAACATTCTTGTAAGAATCTTACAAATTCTTGGCACAATTACCACAAGAACAAGCTCTAGGATCCATCAAGGACAGGCCACGCTAATTAACATACACTCTCAATCTTTATCTTAACAATTTTAGTGTCATGGCAAGCTTTAACTTCAAAGCATTTCCCTCTTTTATTTATAGTGCCATGATTGTTTTTCCTCATGAGTACAGTTGCTAGTTTTTACAAGGACTGATCATGCTAACATCTTACCCTCAACTTTTTTCCTTAACAGCTTTAATCTCACGGTAAGCTTTAACTCAGTATTTCCCTCTTTTAGTTATAACGCCAACATTCCCTTCCTCATGGGGATAAATTCTAGCTTTTCACTGTAATTCATCTTACGGAAAAGGGGTCAAACATTTCATAAAGAAACAGTACACTCATAATAGCTTGCATGAGTTCACACAAGTGTCAGCAGACCCGAGTTTCTCAGGCCCGGATAATCAGCAATAGAGTTGAACCTTATCCCTTTGCCAACTTTTAAAGCAGGTAACAACTCCATCATTCTAGTCCATAGATGAATGCAAAATGTGCAAGCTTAGCTTACCACAGTTGATATTAACCATCAACAAAGAGACACAAATATAAACCTCTTACCAGAGAAGCAAATGTCCTACTTTTTCAATAACACCAAAGACTTCGTCAAATTGTTGAGAAAATGTTGAAACATAAAGAAACCTTTTTAAGATACAATCAGTCAAAGATTGAAAAGCTTTTCTTGTGCCCATTGCCTAGAAACTTAAAGGAGCTTTGAGGTTCGCTAGCCATGTCTTATTATCTTGGTTTTCATGCCAACAAACACATATCTCAATAACATATAAACTTATAAATCAAAAACTTCAACTTACCTGATCAAAATCTCTCCCAGATTTCCAGTGAACTGTCCATCAATATACTCTTCAGTATTTCCCAGCTGTGAATCACATTCCATTAATTGTAAAAATCCGAGTAACATAATAATGTGCGCCAAAAAGAAAAACAAAACAAAATCTGAAACTGAAACTGAAAAAAAAAAAAAACCCTAAGTAACTTAAACATAAAGAAATAAAACTTAATCTTACAAAAACAAAAAGAACCAACAGAAGCAACAAGAAAACTGCAAAAAGAAAGACAGTACCTGGAGGTTCATGTATGAATCAACAGAAGCAAGAAAACCTGAAAGACCAAACCAACCAACCAATCAAAAGTCATAAGCACAAAGAAGAAGTAAAACCCCAATAAGAAACTAAAAAAGGGAACAAAATTTTGACCTTTGTACTCCATTCCCCATTTAAGTTTGACAATAACAGTCTTTCCAGTCAGATTGTTCAAGAAAGGCTTAGGGTTAACTGGTACAGTCTGCAAACATCAAAATATAGTTATCATCAACTATTACATTAAACATACTAGCCTTTTAAAGACAAACATAAAATATAATTAACGCATAAACAAGAGCAAACGTAGTAAAGAGCAGAGAAAACTCACGGCCATGGCAAACGAGAGAGAGAGATAGAGAGAAGGTGGAGTGTCAAGGGTTTTGAGGGTTTGTGTGTGTTTGCGGTCAATTAAATGGAATGGGTTTTAGTATTGTAATTAATATTTTAGAAGGGCTTGTTGATGTTGTTGGGTCAAAGTTTGATGACCCAAAACCCCAGGGCTTGTTCTCTCTCTTTACGGGATTGCGAGATAATATGGCCTCCGTCGGGTTCCATGGCCCAACTAATTATGGATAATAAAAAGGTACACCGACATGGATCGATCTATAAATTCAGTATTTAAATAACTAACTGAGACCAATTCATTAAAAAAAATTTATTTATTGTGTTAAGTCTCTCTCTCTCT
>Ga0325411_1006412_pt1 | contig 12914 bp, 8 predicted proteins | sample PopdelMetagenome_13_FD_206181 | JGI IMG/M metagenome (GOLD analysis project Ga0325411, IMG submission 206181) | Populus deltoides microbial communities from Bellville, Georgia, United States - Xylem-PdIQD-R4 | ecosystem: Host-associated > Plants > Phyllosphere > Stem > Wood/Secondary xylem... | reverse complement strand
TCGGGTCTTCTCACCCAACTTGCCTCACATTAAGATTAAATTAAAATTAAATCCAAAATTCAAAAAGAAAAATTAAAGGGGTGGGAAATGTACTTTAGTAGTAGATAGAAAACTGGAATAATTTTCCACAGTTTTTTTTTTTCTAGATTTGGTTGTTTGTATATGAGAATCTAACTATGTTAAGACAATTTTTTATAAAATAAAATAAAATTTGATCAAATTTGAAGATTAGACAAATTTTTAGCATTTTTTTTATAGCACCAGTGATTGAATTGAGCGGGAATGGATAAATGTTCAATTCATTTTTTATTGTTTGGATTTTTTTTAATTTTATTATTTAACGTTCAATTTATTTATAATTAGATTTAACATTTTGTTTCTCGTTGCTAAACATGGTAATCTCACAATGTTTGAGGAAAATTTTTAGTGAATGGTTGATGTTTGGGTTCACAAAATAAAATTCAATTTTATTGATCTATATCAGTTAAGGCTTGAGGGATCAAATTTAAAACTGAAACAAAAGCAAATACAAAACTAAACAGACAGAGAGGAATGTTTGGCGCGTGCAACACACTTGTCAACATGTTAGGAGAGTCATCGTGTTATGGAGGCGTGTCGGTCTCCTGCGCCCCAAATGTGATCTTTTGCGATTTCTTTTGAAATGTCGTGGCAAGTTCTTCAATTTACAGATGTATATGGTTAGGTAAAGGCGATGATCTTCCTCTCTTTCTCCTTTTTCTTTCTTTCTCCTCACCTCGGTTTTCATGCCGAGCTTTATAAATTTTCTCTTATTTTGATTTTGGTCTTTATTTTTTTTATTGTCTTTTTTTTATGTTTTTTTTTATTTTTTTCAGTTTCATTCTTCAACGTTGAGTAGGTTAGGGATTATCCTTCATAATTTTTTTATTTGCTTTCCATGGAGTAATCCTGGTGTCATGACCCGAGTAACGAGTTTGAAAGTTTAGCTCGAGTCAACTCAAATTATTTTTTTAGATCTATTTTTAAAATCATTTTTTTTTCAATTTTAGCCTTCAATATTTAGCTTGTTGAGAATTGAGTTTTGTTTTTTTTCTATGAAGTTATTTTAATCTCAGGACTTAGGTCATGAGTTTGACAAGTTAACCTGGGTTAATTGGGTTTTTTTCATTGTTTTTATTTTTTTATTTCAATTTTTTCCCTTAACAATAAGTTTATTGAGAATTTAGCTTTATGATTTTATTTTTTTTGCTTTTTATAGGGTAATCTTATTCTCAACTTGAGTTGCAAGTTTGGTTGGTTTACCCGGGTTGACTCAAGTTGTTTTTTATCCTTTTTTTAGATTGAATGTTTCTTTTTTTTATCCTTCAATATTTGACTGATTAGAAATTGAGCTTTCTTATTTATTTTAATTTTTTTTCTATGGGTTTATCATGGTCTTATGACCCAAGTAATAAGTTTTGTAGGTTAATTAGAGTTGGCTCGAGTCGATCCAATATGTCTTTGTCTCAATATTTTTTTAAAAAAATATCATCAAATATGTCACTATCTCAATATTTAAAAAAAGGTGTTGTCTAGTATGCATCATATTTTTATTTCATTTTTTCTGCTAGAAAACACGTTTGCAATGCTTTTATTTTTTTTTATGTTTTTAAAAAATAACCTAACTCGTAGTATAACGCGAGCCAAGGATCTAGTTAATTAACAAAAACTAAATAGTGTGATAAAAATATTGTAGAAGCACTCACCCACATATTGATTATTGTGCATTTCGTAAAATGCTTCTATTTTTTTTCTTTTGTTTTGAATTTTTTTCCATTTCGGTCACCAAATTGTTTTTTCAATTTAGCCTTTTTTTGTGTTTGTTCTTAACAAGCAAGTTTTAGGAATTCAAGTAATCTCATAGTAAGGTGATCAAACACTTAAAAACCTGAAGAACATACTAAATGCCACAAAATAACTTTGAAACTGAGTTTTAGTTGAATGAATAATGATTCATAATCATAATAAAATATCATTTTGCATGTCCAAATTAACCATAAAAAAGGAAAGCAAAGTTTACTAATTCTAAATGCATGTGTTTAAAATGAGAAAATGTTATCTTTGATAATTATTTCACAATACTAAAAAATACCATTTGCAGTCCCCGCTCGAGCATAGTAAATTTCTGTTAAAAAGTAACTCTAACTAGGATCACACCTTATACTAGGGGCAAGTACGATGACTAGAAAGTCAATTCAACTACAAAGATATACAAAAATAACACTCAATGATCAAAGGTGCTCAAACAAAGCTGGAGGGATAGGGTATGAAAAAATTTAAAGACTTCAAAAAGTTTGAGTATGCCATATAAAAATAGTGAATAAGATAATGGTTCTCAAAAGCAAATAAAAAAAATAAAGACAAGAAGTTCAAGCCCAACACTGAGGGCATGACAAACCATTTGGCAAAGTCAGCACTAAGATCCAAGAATTCTTAGACAAAAAAAAAAAAAGTTTAGAAACGAGCACTAGTGATCCGTAGTCTTGAGATCCCTTAAACACGTTTTGAGCCTCCAAGAACCCTTTTTCTTTCATAGCCAAAAGCCAAATCCCATATTATGTGCCCAATAAAACCCTTTTCTAATCTAAAGCAGACAATCTGAATTGGTAAGCAATGTTTTCCCATACAAAACAAACTTTTCAAAAAACTTCGATTATGTATTGCCTTATTATTCATACAAGCAAAATAAATGCTTCAAATTCTTCTTTCCTTTGAAACTCTCAAAGTCAAAAATTGAACCCTCCTAACCAACGAGACCTGAAACAAAAGGTCACTTCACATTTTCACTAATAGAAAAAAGTAAAAATTCTTAACATTCACGAAACCCTGTCTATGAGATTCGCTTGAATTTTTCAAAACAATTTTGTTTTAAAATAACATTAAAATGGTTTTGGTGTTTGGAAACGACTTTGAAATTCCAAAGATTTACTGTAATGACAACCTTTTGTAAAAACCAAACACTCTCCACATGACATAATCCCTGTGAAAATCCAAGTAAACAAAATAGGATAAAATACTTGGGGGCATGATCAGACTAGGGGCAACTCAAGAAACATAATAGGGTTAGCTCTATGATTCCTTTTCTAGGAAAATAGAGAATGGAAAGCAAAACTGATGATCTTTGATACAAAGGTTTTTAGACAATGAGGTATGCTGATATCATTTGAGATCATCCCTTCCTGGAGGCCAAGATCACAAGTTATGACTCGAGTAAGCGAGAAAAAAAAAGCCCATGAAAGCTTGCTACGATGATCAAAGCTTAGAAATATCCTATTTTATGCAAGGTAATTCGGCCAGATCTAATCCTTAATGGGAGAGAATTCTTATTATTCAAAAGAAAAAATTTCCTAATACACCAAGGAAACTAATGGGTGGCAAATTTGTTTCATATGTTAGGAAGGATTATTTAATGATTCTTCTAGTCTAGGAATGGAATTAATTAATTCATCAACTAAGGAGGAAATAATCATTATTTTAATACAAGTATAACAAGGAAACTAAGCTCTACAAGGAAAAGCTAGAGGGGGAAACAGAGGTTTCCAAGTCAGAATTGATTTTCCTAGTCTATTTGGAATTCCTAAAGTCGACAACTTTTCCTAAGCATGCAAGGAAGGCTTATTCGGCAATAACACCTTATAAACTAGGAAAATCAGATTTATTATATTTTATTTTCTTTGTTAATTATGGCAGCAACTCTAAACCTTTATTTTAATTTTTATTTTAGGCTTGTTTAATTAAGAGTTTGGGTCTGATTGTAAACAGGCCTTATACAAGTACACAACTTGAGTCCATTAGGGTTTAGAAGCTTAAGGGGTTAGATTTCTGAATAATAAACTTGTTTTTAGCCGCAAACTTTGTTTTGTGTGTTGGTGATATAATCTCCCATCCATAGTTCTCTAATAACTAAAAATGACTTATCAAATAACAACTGACTTTCGTGACGTCATCCTTATACTTCTTGTTAGTGAATCAATATTTGTTGGATGGGGGTTCATTTCCAATAGTATTGGTGTCTAGATACGAGTTATCTTTGTGTCACACTTTTATCAAATTTGATTTACTTGACTTTCCAGGAATTGATGTCTATGCGTGTTTAACTGCGTGATAAAGAGGTTCGTATCAACGAGGACAAAAATCTTTTAAAGATTTTACTATACTTAATTCAATTTTTTGAAAAAAGCAAAACTTTTTTATTTACATTTTCCAAAAAAGATATATATATCAACTTCTCGAGGACAAAACCCTCTTGAAGATTTTACCATTTTTTGGTCAATTCTTTGAAAACAAATCAAAACAATACTTTTATTTATACCTTAGTCTTAACTTCTTAAAGGCAAATCCATTTTATGGATTTTACTCTTCACAAGTTGATTTTTTAATAAAAAAAACAAGAATAAAACCTTTATTTAAATATTTTTTTGTAAGAAAACAAAACCACTCTTTAGAAAAAAAAATCAACTTCCTAATGATAGAACCCTTTTTAAGGATTATATCATCCCCAAACCGACAATGATCAATCAATATCACGCAAAGTAAACTATATAATCACATAACAAACAAACCTATTCGCATGTAATAATGAATTCACGCATGTCAATCAATCAAGCAAACCAATATTTATCACAATTCACATTTAATTTAATTACGTAACAAAAATTATTCAAGTTAAGTAAATATTTATTTGGGGATCGAGATTGAACTTTTAAAGCGACTAGAATCAACTCGAAGCTGCTAGAATGTGGATTGGTAGTGGTGACATATGGGTTGTAGGCACGGACAGGGGTGGAGCAAGAAAAAAAAATCAAGGGGGGCCAAATTAAAAGAATTACTCTAAAAGGGGTTAAAATTTCAAAGGAGGGGCTGGAAAAAATTTTCCTTGTAGAGGCCGGGGCCCCTGCCAGCCCCCTGCCTCTGCCACTGGGCACGGACAGACAAGGTGGACTATAAAGCGTCGTTGCACGCATCAACGAGGTGAAGAGGCACATGGGTAAGTGGATCACGAGCTTCTCTTCTTCTTCCTTCCTATATAGGCGGTGTAGTCCACTGCCACCTCTAATAAGAGATTAGGACTGGGGAAATTTTAGGTTTTCTTGTTTCTTTCTTTTCTTCTCTTTTAGTTTGTGAGCTTGATGTTTTTTGCTACTTTTAGGTATGGTTGATGGTTCAAGTGGAGAAGACTAAGGCAATGACAACTTGATCTAATGTTAGCTATTGCTATTGTTGTGTCACCAATTAAAAGGGAAAAAAATGGCGAAAACTGATCAGATAGTTGTTAGTTTTTTAAGTAAAAAGGAAGAAGAGTAAGGGCTTTTACTGTGGTTCTTGTCATTGTTGGTGGTGCTAGCTATTTTGTGGAGGTTAGATTGTTATTGTGGTGGCTGATCAGGTAGAGTTTATGGCCTATGATAGAAGTTTGGGTGGCATGACAAACCATAAGGAAAGGATTAGAGGGGGGTTGATCTTTTCTTTTCTTTCTATTTTTTATTGCTTTGGTTTTTTTTCTTTAGATTTTTTATCTCTAAATAAATTTTTCTTTGTGTTCTCGTCTTTTTTTAGCAAGCTAAAGCATCCCTATTTATTTATAGTGTTAAATTTTATTAGGAAAAGAGCCTAACAATTAATTTGAGGATTTTTTTTTCTTTAATAAAAACCTTAAAATTATGGTATTTTTCCATTTTTAAAATGTATAGGATTTCTTTATTTCCTTTTTAATCATAGTGATTTTTCAATTATTCTCATTAAATTCAACTACCTGATCTTATTTTTCTTCTTTAATTAGAATCTTGAATTTTTATATTTTTTTTATTAAAATTATGGTTTTTTATTATTAAATCATGGAGAATCACTTCCTTTCTTCTTCTTCTTTTTAACCATAATAAAATATTCTCATTGAAGTCAACTGCTATTTTTATTTTTTTCTTCCCTTATAATAATCTCTACATTATGGAAAATAATCCCCTTGTATTATATTTTTTTTATCTTCATTATATTTTTTTAGTCTTTCTTTTCTTCCTTGCCTGCCATCTTGCTTCCTTTTTATTTTTTTAATTTTTTTATTTTATAAAAAAAATCTTCACACAATAAAATAAACAAAAGTGCCTAAAGATTATAAAATGAAAGCAAATTAAATGAATTACATTGAAAAAAAATTGGAAACTTTTTATATTTTTAAATTACATTGAAAATAAAAAGTTAAAATTAGATTATTATGTTAATAATAGTACCACCATAATAATACAATAACACCATATTAGAAAATATATTCTGTAAACAACAAAACTCAATAATACCGTATAACAATAAGAAACAACAATAAATTTATTTAATTTATAACTGTTTAAACCAAATAATCTCAAACACTAATCAATTCTCCGATCCCGGTTGTAAAAATATTTTTGACAAAATTCAATCATTCTAAGAAATTCTCCCAAATTTATCAATCATCACAAATTCTTACCAAAATTTATCAACTACAAAAAAGAAAATACATAATTCAAATAAGCCCTAATATAAAAAAAAAAATTTACAGAAATTAACAAAATTCATCAATTAACACATTCTCACAAATCCTATCAAAAATTTATCAATTCTAGTCATTTTGAACAAAATATATCAATTTGACAAAATTCATCAATTACCCTCTATTCTCCCAAAATTCAACAATCCTCAACAATCACATAAACCATAATTCATCTAATTTATATATGTAATTTAATCTAATTAACATAATTTATAACTAATTGATATAAATTGAATAGAACCCTAACATAGCAAAATAAACCCTAACCCTAACATTATCACTAAATCACAACAAATTCTATAAAATTAAGAGTGATAGATAGAGTACTAATCTTTTTTTTCTTTTTTTTAAAGGTGGTGAAAGTGACAGTGGCAGTGGATGAAAAAGAAAGGGGGTGACAGATTTATAGTTGAAGGATGCGAGGAGACAGGCATGGGAAACTCACAAGAAAGAGGGGAAAAAGCCATTCTGACGAGGGAGAAGAAAAAAAAAATAGAAGGGAAAAGGAGTTGTATAATTAAATATCAAGTGGTTCTGCTATTGGAAGCAACACAAACAATAAAATTATAAATTTTCTGTTTATTTTTTGTGCTAGTTTGTAAAATATTTTTTAAAAACAACTCCATGGTTCATCCATGCCGAATTGACAACAGCATTACATTACATGGACAAGGAATCACTCCAATACCTTACAACTTACAAGATCCTCCTCCATGCCTAATACATGATAATCATACACAAAATAACAAATAAAAAAATAAAAATAAAAAAAGGAAGAGAATAAAACTCAATTAATTTGCTATCCCCTGCCATAAAAATTAAAAGGGTATACAATCAGACTCTTGAATATTCTAAGCATATACAAGCACTGTAAGGGGGAAAGCAAATATAAAGAATACTAGTAGTTTAACCTTGCCTTGTCCAGATATATGAACCCTACTGCAAAATTAATGTGAAAATTGATTTTGTACACATGCGGTGAACAGTTCATGTGAAATTTGAACTTCTGTAATCTCATTCATCAACCTGATTTTTTCTGGACGTCCAGTATAGTGGATACAACCGTGGAACAGTGACTTGTCCAAAGTAGGCATAACTTTGAAAATCAAGGAATGAAATCAACTGTTAAGACCTTTCCTGGGTATCTTTGATGTTCTTCTCCATTCTTTGTTAATCCATCTCTTGTGTAGTTTGTCGGCCTTCTGTGCTTGCGCTGAATCGGTTCTGATCAGACTCACCGGCGGATCCACTGCATTCTTGGCTGCTTGTACTTGCAGGTGGGTTCACTGTGCTATCATGCTCAAGACTTTCTAGTGCTAACTTCCTGAATTTCTTCATGTCCTCCTCATGTCGCCGAGTGCTATAATCTGAGCTAGCAGAACTGTATACTGAGCTAAGACCAGGAGTGATCCCCTCATTCAGTTCATCTAGAGGCATATTTCCTTCCAAAGCTCGAACTATCTGATTTGCACAAAAAATGCAGAAGGGTTACATGCCAGCATAGAGTGTAATTCTAATATTTAAGATTCCAAGCAATATTGGTTCTGGTGAAAGTCAAACTAACAATATCTCAAATATATCAAAATTCCAACCAAAACTGGCAATTTGGAACACCAGATATCATCTAAAATATTGGTTATGAATTTTAAATGCTTAAAAAAATAAGTAGGACATCAACTAGTTTATGAAGGACATCATAGGAAGAAGAGAAGCCATTAAACTTCGTACCAACATGGAATGGATAAAGCAAAGACACCTATTCAGGAGCAAAAGCAGTATACTTGGCACTTGCAGAATTACCTGGCTCATTCGCGGTCGAAACCGTGCTAAATGACGTACACAAGCGGCAGCACAATGAATCATTCGAACCATTTCATTAGAATCATAGTCCAGCAGTTTTGGGTCGACAACAGCATCGTAGTTGCTATCTTCCAAAGCTTGTTTGAGCAAAGGCCTTGCCTGTTATACATGAGAAAATGTTATTTTCACAGGGCAATCCATTTCCAATATTCCACCTATCATTAATTTTTTGGCTGTCTGTTCATGACCTCATAGTTGAACTTCAGAATACCACTTAAAGAAAACATGAAAGCACAAAAGCATGCAGTGCCTGAGATGATATCAACTGCCATTGCAGATAGAATTCAACTCAATCACCAGCAATCGGATACCTCTACCCACTAACATGGGCTATAACAACCTTTACACCAGTCACCACCATATACATCTGGTAATAAGCATTGGCATAAGTAAGAAACTACAGAACACCAAGAATTGGCTCAGCGATCAACAATTTTTTGTTTTTAAGGGGAAAAGGAGTGATCTGTAATTGTCTCCTTAACATTGCCAAATTACCAACAGTCTTCTCACTCAATGATACAGTGATTGATTTGATAGTTTTGCACTGTTATAAGCTAGTGCCGAGGAACAAATACTTACCCAGTCAACTATGCTATCATCAATGTAGGATTGAGTTCTATCAACAGGCCGACGCCCACTGATCAACTCTAGAAGCACAACACCGAAGGAATAGACATCTGACTTCTCTGTAAGCTTCCCAGTGGAGGCATACTCTGGGGCCATATAACTGCAGTTGGAACAGTGCATTTAGAAATTGTTCACGAAATTTCCACTGCAAACAGAAAGCAGGAGGGGGGGGGGGGGATCCCAAGCCATCTACTCTTTTTAATCTTAATTTATTCCAAAACTCGATTACATTACACAAACTTAATTATGCACCAGTGATATCAAAAGCTTATCTTACCCAAAAGTCCCCATCACTCGAGTTGAGACGTGAGTCTCCGTATCTAAAGAATATCTGGCAAGTCCAAAATCAGCAACCTGAAACAAAAGAAAAAAATCCAAGTATACTCATCATGTTATATAATTTAACATCAAATGAACAAAATAGAATAAATAGGGTTAACCTATATAGTTTTACACAGCAATCTGAAACAATGGCCACATGATTTCACAAACATTAGTAAAACATACAATTTTTAGTATTTTAAGTCATGGTTCAACCTTGTGACAAATGGAGAAAGAATAAATTGATAGTTAGTATGTGATTGTTTAAGAATCGCAGCTTTGTATTCTAGATGTTTAAGGTGTTTAGGAATTATTCCAAAAGTTCAATACCATAGTATATTTCAAGTAATATTTAGTATCTAGCCTTTCTACTCCTGTTGGGTGTAGATTTTTCTATGTTTGAGTTCTTCTATTCCTATAAGGATTGGTTTCTATAAATAAGAACCATATCTACATTATAAATATTGATTGATGAAATAAACTGACTTTTTAAACAGTGGTTCTCTTGGGTTCTGTGTTGCTTTCACACATCGATTGCATAACTACCATAATGACTTCATTTTTCACTGCTAATACTCCATTTTAAGGATTGCATGTTCAAAAACTTTCGAGAAAGAGATATCCAAATAGCCTTTAAGTCTAGAGTAACACTATACTTTGTCAATTGTCGGTGTAGGGAAAGGAGACGAATTAAGATCATGTTCATTGATGTTTGAGATTTAACTTCAAAAGTCAATTTGGTGGACACTAGAAAAATACCAAGTTCATCTAAAGATGATCAAGAATCATTAAAGAAACATTTTAAATGTTACAAACCCACCTTTGCTTCGAAGCTCTGATCAATAAGAATATTGGCAGCCTTGATATCTCGATGTATGATTTTAGGCTGGCCTGAAAATATATTTTACAACAAAAAGAGATGGGAACTCAGAGACAAACAATTAAACATGAAAACCAGACAACCTAAATGTAGCAAACAAAATATACTCACAGTCTTCATGCAGATACGTCAGTCCTTTCGCTGAGCCAACTGCGATTCTCATTCTTGTTGACCAGCTCATGGTGGGATTCCCATTTCCTGATATGTAAGATATCTATGGTTAGACGATGGTGCCTTATCTTACAGCCACACAGAACATAATTTCATATCAATTTGCGGAATACTACGGTTCTCAATACAATGCCATCGATAATGCTAGACTCTTAACACCTTTACTAAATTTAATTTTGTAACCGATGTGGTGGTTTATGACAGGTGCTATATTAATTATTTAATTCAATGTTTGTAAGTTTGACGTAAATGTGCTGAAGTCTACATTACCTGGTTTAGCAAACTGTTCTCTATGGTAAGTGGCAATTAATTAGTGAACAACTGCTTGTAAAATGGCCCGTATCCTTAAATGAGTAATTGTACAAAATTTTAACACAATCACATGCGACAATTACTTTTTTTCCGAGACGCCAATCATTTATCATTTTTAGGACTTACACTTTACCAATAACGAATCAACACATCAGTTTGTATTAAAATTTGGTATGAAAAGTGTGGTTGTAAATCATTTTCCATGCTAACATTACTCTTGTACGGTATATTTTGACCTTTCTATTAAGGCCAATGCAGGGTTGATTCCAATAAATGATGAAGAATCACATGTAGACACAGATCTGAGTTTTTAAGTGAACTAAGAAAAGAAGCACTAGAACGGCAGATTGATAAGCGAAGATAATTTGGACCTTGATTTTTTTTTTAAAGCGACTCACCATGCAAATGAAATTCCAAGGTGTAGTTGGGTACAAACTCGTAAACAAGCATTCTTTGGGATCCAGTAATGCAGTATCCAACCAATGAAACAAGATGTCGGTGATGTACACGGCTAATAATCTCAATCTCAGCCTGAAATTCACGCTCTCCCTGTCCGCTCCCAGATTTAAGCTGTTTAATTGCAACCACTGTACCATTTGCAAGGATTCCCTTATGAACGTAACCAAAACCACCCTGACCAAGGAGGTTGGCATTGGAGAAATTATCAGTCGCCATGGCTAGTTCTTCAGAAGTAAAAGTAGTCTGTGAATATCCCAGAGAAATTCCAGAAGTATGTGATTTAACTTGTTTATCAGAGCCCATGCCGCTGCTTGTAGAAGGTTGTTCAGCATGAATACCAAGCATCGGTTGCAGTTGGTAATTCGGCGGAGCTCCTTGGGGAATAGTGGGCTTCGGCCACATCATAATTTTATCGTCCGCAGCAGGAGCCATATTGGGCTGCCAATGCAGTGGCAAGCCATCGTCTGGAGGCATTAGAACAGCATAGAAACATAAAGGAAAGTAATTGGCAAGAGTGGCTTTAATAGTAAGATGAATAGTAGCTTCACAAATCATAAAGAGCAGATACTAGATTCACAGAAGAACAAGCATGATGAGTCTATATGTAAGAGCAAATCCAAACAAAACCATAAACGAAATTCTACGAAGCAATCAATTAAAAGCGGACAGCGAATAGGACAAGAAACGAAGCAAATCAAGCATAAAAACACAAATGCACATAATTTTATATTCTACGCAATTCAAAGTCAAAAAAGGCAAACCTTTGCTAGCCACTTGTGAAGGTTGACCCCCGAGCAATAATCTCTGCGCTTCCTTCCTCTTCTTCCTCCGGTACACATAAACAGAAATACCCACACCTGCCAGCACTCCTAATATTACTCCTACTATCAACGCCGCAAGAACCGGCGAAGACGGGGCTCTCGTTCCCGATGATCCTCCTGGCGATGCCGCTGCCGGTGGAGGTGGCACTAGAGCACCACTCGAGTTCGTCGGAGGCGGTGCCTGAGAACTAGTTGTGTTGGTTGTGTCAGGCGGAGGCGGAGAGGTGAGGCTCGATACTGGCGGCGGAGAGGTGGAATTGTTGGGGACAGGAGAAACTCCTGGAGCCGGAGACGACATCCCGGTGATGTTTCTGGTGAGTGGTTCTTTGTAGTTAAAGCGAGTGTGTGTGCGAGGGGGAGAGAGAAAGAGCAGCCTAAAATTTTCCTTCTTTTGTGAACATGGGTTGCTGAACAAGCGAAGAAGAAGACCCGAGTGGTGGATCCCACTGAATTACAGACTGGACTGTGGCGACGGCGTCGCTTTGTGCATTTTTTCCCGCAGACAAGAACTTCGCTCGGTAATTACTTGTCTTTGTTGCGTATATTTTTTTTAACTTTTTAGGGCAAATTATTTATTGGTCCCGATACTCTCTGTAATAACGAATGTGTCTTAGTTCGGAGACGTCATGTTAGAATAAATATTTAAAAATAAAAAATACCTATAGAAGGTTCCATATTAAAATATATTTTATTTCGCTTCAATAGTCAATACACTTATTAATTTTCAATAACCGAATTCCAATTTGACGGGGCGGTCTAGTTGATTGATTATTAATTTATTATTATCATGAAAGAAATTGGATTTTATTAAACACGGTAACAAGTTTGTTAATAGATTATTTAATGTTAAAAAATTACTTAATTTTAACATGCAAAAATCTAAACTAAACTAAACATTCAAAAATTCATTTTAAAAATTAAAAAA
>Ga0325411_1006411_pt1 | contig 12915 bp, 3 predicted proteins | sample PopdelMetagenome_13_FD_206181 | JGI IMG/M metagenome (GOLD analysis project Ga0325411, IMG submission 206181) | Populus deltoides microbial communities from Bellville, Georgia, United States - Xylem-PdIQD-R4 | ecosystem: Host-associated > Plants > Phyllosphere > Stem > Wood/Secondary xylem... | reverse complement strand
GCGATATTTCGTGGATCTGAAAAGAAAATTAAACATAAAAAAATATTTATATCATTAGAATTATTTGGAAGTGTTATTAAATTTAATATAATGAGTTAATTTTGTAGTCTTTCAATGTAATTTTTTTTTGTCTAATTTGAGTTTTAAATTAAATCACGTAAAAGTTGGCCCGATATAATTTAATCGACTTGACAAATCTTAAGGTAGCTTGAACAACAAGTAAAAATATGATTTGACTTAAAAAACAAAATCCAAGATAAAATCTTTTTTAAAATATTGAGACAACGTATTATTTGATCAACCCAGGTTTTACGATTTCCTATCAAACCTTAGATCCAGGTTCATTAGGTAAAATAAATTTTCTTTTTAGCTATTTTTTATTTAATTCTATGACAATAAAAATAAAAACTAGTAAAATTAAGCACCATCCAAATTTAACTCAGACTAGCACGCCTAGACCTTTAAATCGCCTAGACCAAATTTAACTTCTTCTAAAAAGAAAAAAGAAAAAGCAAACAATATATTGTTTATCTAGGTTGTGCCTATAATCCAATAACCACAATGAAATCTATTTTTTAAATCGAGGATTTACTTTCACCAAAAAACATATAAAAATAATAAAAAAATCTTTATAAATCACTTACCAACTAAAAAAGCCCCAAAATCACTAAAAAAACAAAAATCAACCTCATAAAGAAAATATAAACAAAACATATTCTACGTTTTCAGACTTGTTTATAGAAAAAAACCCAATCATCATAGAACTTCTCTCATCAAATGAAACATGTCGACACCAATATTGATCATTTTTGCTGCTAAATTATGACGAAACGATAACTTTCTCTTTTCATGCCATAATTTGATCAATTCCTTTCTCTTCTCTTAAACATAGGGACTAAGAACTAGAAAAATAAAATTTTGAACCAAAAGTAAAATTGCCAAACTCATAGGGACTAAAAGGGGGGGGGGAATAGGTGAACAAAAGATACTTTTTATAGTGAATTTGAGATTAGCCATGTGATTTCTCTATATTTTACACTTTGATTCTTTTTTATTGAATTGTTATTTTCTTAATAAATTTTTAGAGATTAGCCGTTAATTTGGGTGTAGAATGTTGCAATTGAAAAAAAAAATGAGGTCAAAATTAAAAACAAATCGTATTACTATGTATTGATGAAGTGATTTACCTAGCTGTTATAGTATATTCTATAATATTTGCAAGATCCGGTGCCATTCATCTATTAGAATTTAATAAGTTTTTTGAATATATAAAATTGTTATAGGGTTGCATCTTTAAAATTTCCATATGAGGAATATAATCTTAGTTAATATGAAAACTATTCCAAAATTATTTTTATCGTTAAAAAAAATGAAAAATTTAAAAATTAAATGTTAAATAATAAACATTTTTTTATGTGCAAAGACCCACTTATAAAAATAGAATAAAGCAAATTTAATTTTAGTTAAAATGCAAGTTATTCTAGGTTACTTTTATTGTTGGAAGAATATGAAAATCTAAAGCTAAATAATAAACAAGTTTTTACGCGCAAGGACCATTTATGAAAACACTTTGATACGCAAAGAATAAGGTGAGCTTATAAGGTTAAAATTAAAGTTTTTATTTAAATTATGAGATGGAATGAGAATTGGATAATAATGCAAAAATTCCGAAAACCCCATTTAGCTAAAGTAAACTCCACATGTCTAACTTTAACTTTAACATATGGTGATTTTAATGTATTAATGTTGACTTATTAAAAAAAAACATGATGAGAAAAAAAACTCTAATAAAAAGTTGATTTATATAAAAAAATTATTATTATTATTATTATATAATTTCAAAAATAAATAATTTCATCTCAAGTAAATTTTCTAAATTACACTAATATAAAATTTATTTATTTACTTTTTCAATAAAAAGAGACGAGAATTGATTACATGAAAGGAAAAAACTAATACAAGGCCAAACTTTATGGGTATTTGGTAAATTTAGGTGGGATCCATGAATAATAACCTAAAAAATATTAATCCAACAATAATCCAGTCTCCAAGATATTAAAAAAAATGATGAACTCTAAGATAAATAAATATATATAGTGAAATCCAAGAATTTTAAAATATAGCCAAACCAGCTATAAACATATCATCATAGTTCTAACATATTGCAATCTTCACTAAAAATAGAATGTTATCAAGTTAAATCTGCATATTTCTCTTATAATGATTGATATATACATGTCAGAATAGTCAAATACTTTTGAACAGTTAATTGTTAATTTGCCACCAATGAGTCATGTAGAAAGTCTAACATTCTTATTTATGGACTAGTGAGATTGGGTTGAGCCTAAGAAAAGATTTATTCACACCAAACATACAACTTGATATAAAAAAATCATAACTTTCGATTTTGTTGTTGGATTAGTCTTAAATTTCACTAGATGATTCTATTAGCTTAGTTTTATAAAAGGCTTGACTTACTCTAATTAGATGAGCTTTGGAAAACCCTCAAACTAGACCTCAAATATGTTTTTCGAGTTAATTTCATTATTTTTCTTTTTTCTTTTTGGATTTATTGTTGTTTTTCTTTTTTTATTTAAGATTTTAATGTCTATCTTTAAAGGTCAATTGTTGACCTAATTAAGGAGTTAAAAACTTTTTAGAAAAGCAAACTATATCAAAAGTATTCATTTAATAAAAAAATATAAGTTAGGTTTCTTGCATGAAAATCATATTTCATTTCATTTTAATTCTATTCTTATTCTTGTTTAATGTCTTTTTATATATATCAAAAGTATTCATTTAAAAAATAATAATATAAGTTAGGTTTCTTGTGTGAAAATCATATTTTATTTCATTTTAATTCTATTCTTATTCTTGTTTGATGTCTTTTTATATGTCCATCTACGTAAGTTGTTATTAAAGCTTAACTATTCCTAATCGTTATTTTTTTATTTTATCCTGCTAAACAATTATGTTTGAAAAATGAGATATAAAATTAAACATTATTAGGTTAAAGGAGATAAGGAGGTTCATCCTTGCAAAAATGACATTTAAGAGATAGTAATGGAGGACATAAAATGATAGTATTGAAAAATCTTATGTCCTTTCATTCTACCAATTATAATCACCTCTACGATCTGTCTTTGTATAATGACCATAGATTCCTAGCCAATATTAAAAACCCTTTTTAAATAAGATATAAAAGAAAGTAATCTCTTTATTAGAAAAAAGTATCGTAAAAATTTAGGATTTCAAATAAAGCTTTTTGATTTTGTAAAAATCTTTCATATAGAAAAGTTTATCAATTAACTGAATAAAGTAGAAAGAACTTTTTAGTATAAAAAAGTTCTAAAAAAGATAAGGGTGAGATTAATCACCATTATATTAAAAGGGTGGACTTTTGCTTAGTGGGAGCAATTGAAGAGGTCATAAGAAAGGTAAGGTAAGCCAATGATTCATGATTGAAATAAGATTAAGAAGAATTTTTATCCATTCAAATATGCCTAAACTTTATACTAGTGACTCCTCCATACACTAAGAAAATAAGGTATGTATGTTGCTGATTATACTAATGGATTTTATTAGTTGGTAACAAGGAATGATTTTTCCAAATAAAAGACCAACTATTGGCCAAATACTAAATGTTTTATGGTAGTCTCTCCAAGATATGCTATGTTTGCAATATTTATGGATAGTTTTAAAAGCCTATTAGAGGGATATAATGGTAGAGAAGTAACTGGTTGTTAGGGTAGCCAAAAATAAATTTCTAGACTGGCTAAAATTATAGAATAAAATGTAACAATAATTAAAAAAAGTGATGGTTGCTCAACCCAAACCAATCCCTCAACAAACAATAAGTCAAGGCTTTGGTTTTATTTTTAGAATTTGATGTTATAGATATTGTGAGAAAAGGTATTAGACTAATGAGTATCATAAGCCAGATAGTCATTTGGATAAGAATTTGCAGCCAAAAGAGCATGATAAGGTATACGATCCTGTCTTTGATGATTCTAATAACATTGGGGAGATATTTCACATAGATACAAATGATAACTTGGTTATTCGAGAGAGAATGTTAACTCAAAAAATTAACTCGAGTGAAAATTAGTGATACACCCATATCTTTTATTCAATCTTTACAATTAAAGACAAGATATGTAATTTGATAATTAATAGTGGTAGTTGCAAATATATAGAGTTCTCAAACATAGTGAAGAAACTATAATTCAAAACAGAAAACCACTCTAGGCCTAAAAATCTAACTTGACTGAAAAAAGATATCAAAGTAGTTTTAGATAATTGATTTCTTATGTCAATTGTCATGGAAAAAATATTATTATAATGTCTAATGTGATATGATGTTGATAGATACTTGTCATATGTTATTAAGCATCCCTTGACAATATGATAAGGGTGTTTTGCTTGATGGATAGTGTAATATGTACACCCTCAATATAAAAAGAAAGTATATAATATTAGTGTCTACAAATAAAAAGGTAATTACTGAAACTAATTTAAATAAGGGAAAGAATTTGTTATCTTTCTCTTAATTCATGAATGAGGTAGAGAATAAGGGGTGGTGTATACTTTAATGCTTAGTAATGTTATTATGGATGAAAGGGCTGAAAACAATCTTTTAAAAATTCAAGGAGTTTTGACAGAATTTAAAAATATAATACCAAAAGAATCTCCTCAAAGGTTGCCCTATATGAGAGACATTCAACACTGGATTGACTTGATCCTAGGTTCTGACCTATCAAATAAGCCAACATATAGACTCAATCTCAAGGATTCTAAAAAATTATAGCGGTAAGTGGTAAAGTTGTTGGAGAAATGATATATTTGGGAGAGCATAAGCCCTTGAGTAGTTTCAACTCTTTTGGTTTTGAAAAAAAATGGTTCATGACATATGTGCATAGATAATAGAGTCATCTACCAAATCACAATAAAGTACAAATATCACATATTATAACTAGATAATATGTTGGATCAACCAGCTATTCTTGAGATATTTTAAAAAGTTAACCTTAAAAATAGCTACCAAACTAGCTAGTTTTAAGGTATTTTAAAAAAATTAACCTTAAAAGTAGCTACCATTATATTAGGATCAAATTGGGGGATAAGTATAGTATAGCCTTTAAGATGTGGCATAGGTTGTATGAATGGTTGGTGATGTCGTTTAGGTTGTCCGATGTTTCTAGCATTTTTATAAGATTTATGCATAAGGTGTTAAAACTGCTCATAAACAGATTTATAGTATTCTACTTTGATGATATCTTAGTTTATAATTCATCTTAAGAGTTGTACTTGGAGCACTTGCAAACTTTTTTTAACACATTAAGACTAATCATTTGTGTAATAATTGTAAGAAATGTAATTTCTTCACCGATACTATTATTTTCCCAATTTTTGTTATTTTTTTTTTGTTAATGATGTCTTGGTGATTAGTCCAAAGTGGTGGCAACTATATAATGGCCAACTTCAAAAAGTATACATGATGCTCAGAGTTTCCATAAACTTGTATCTTTTTATAGTTAATTCATTCAAAAATTCAGTACTTTAATTTTGCCTAGTACTAAGTGTTCAAAATTGTATACCTTTCAATGGATAGAAGAAGCAAAAACTAATTTTTAGTTGGTAAAATAAAAGATAACTAAGGCTTTTATATTAACAGTCCTTGATTTTGGTAAATTATTTAATGTGAACTATGATACATCAGGTCCAGGTATTAAATGTGTTCTTAGCTAGGATAGGAGACCTATAACATTTTTCAGGAAGAAGTTATAAAGCTTAAAGAATATTTTTTTTATGTATGACTTAAGATTCTATGATATTGTTCAAACATTAATGTATTAACGGAATTACCTAATGTAAAAGAAATTCATACTTATTACTAATCATGAGATTTTAAAGTACATTAACATCTAGCAAAAGTAGAGTCATTGACATGCCAAGTAGGTATCTTTTATATAAAATTGCATTTTTTCTCTAAGGCATCAATCCGATAGTCTAAATAAAGTTGTTGATGCATTTAGTAGATGAGTTATCCAACTCATCATTATGCATACTTATATGGTATAATTTGAATCCTTTAGAAAGTTGTACCTAAAAGACCTATTTTTAGGTAGATTTATTTTAAGTTGATAGATGGAGGTAAACAAGGTGATATAGTACTTGTTAATGGTTACTTATTTTATAGTGTACAATTATGAATCCTAAATTATTATCTACATGAACATGTCATTCATAAGTTATATTGTGAGGGTTGTTTTAGGCATGATAAGACATAACCCTTATGTCATCATATTACTATTAACCTAAACTGTCAAGTCAAGTATTGAAATTCATAAAAAATTTGTTATTTGTTAGTCATCCAAGGGTGCCTTAACCAATATTGAATTATATATTACATTGTATGTTTTACATTATCCTTAGTTGGATGTTAGTATGTATTTTATATTGGGTTTTACTCGTACCCAATGGAGTATGAGTTCAATCTTTATAGTAGTGGATAGGTTTTCAAAGATGACCTACTTTATTACATGGAAAAAAACCATAAATACTTCCTGGATTACTTACCTTTACTTTAAAAAGGTTATTTGCATGCATGAAATCCCTAGATCTATTATTTTTAATCGAGATATAAAGTTTATAAGTGATCTTTAGAAGAGTTTAAAAGCTTAGTACTTAACTAAACTTAAACATGGCTTATCACCCCTAAATATATGGTTAGACTGAAGTGCTTAACCATAACTTAGGGAATTTACTGCAAAGTTTGGTAGGAGAAAACCATAAGCAACGAGATTGGGCTTTGTTATAAACAGAGTTTGCCTATAACATGTCTAAAAATTAAACTCTTAACTAAGTGCATTTGAGATTGTGTATAGATAAAGTCTTTTTTATGTGCTTAAGTTACCATATGTTCTTTGTATTGGATGGATGAGCATCCAGATTGAAGGTATTACAGATTATCAAAATGAAGTACACAAATAGGTTAAGCAAATTATTTCAGATAGTAATGCCAAGTATAAACCCCAAGCTGATACTCATTATATAAATTTCATATTTGAGGTAGGAGACTTTATATAAGCATTGTTTATTCGAGATAGATTTCCTATGGGAGGAGTACACAAACTTAAAGAGATGATGATCAGTTTATGAAAGATGTTATAAAAGATCAATAATAATGCCTGAAGACTCTATCTTCTAATTTACTTTTCAAATATTTTTAATGTGCAACATTTATCTATGTCCTTTATAGATGATCAGAACTTGAGGGCGAGTTCTCTCCAACCTGGGAGGACTGATACAGACAAGAGCTATATAATTTTGAATAGTTAATTATAGATCTATTATTAGTGGATCATATAGAAATCTTAACAAATTTATTTACGGACTAGTGAAATAGGATTAAGCCTAAGAAAAGCTTGTTCATGTCAAACATACAACTTAACAGAAAAAAGTCATAACTATTTATCCGACCATTGAATGGAGCTTTGATTTTACCAGATAATTTCACAGGCCTATATCTCTAAGAGGCATGACTTGATACAACCAACTAAGTTATAGAAGACCCTCAAACTAGGCCCCAAAGATGTTTGAGTCAATTTCATTATATTTCTTTTTCTTTTTGAATTTTAAGTTTAATTTTGGATTTATTATTGTGTTTCTTTGTTTATTTAGGATTTTGATTTTTCTACCTTGTAAATATTAGTTTTTGACCTATTTCAAGAGTTATAAACCTTTTAATGAGGCATATTATATCATAATTATTCATTTAGTAATAAAATACGAGTTAGGATTCTCGTGTGAAAACCCTATTCAACTTCAATTTTGTTCTTATCATTTCTTGTTGTCTTCTTATTTTTGTGTATGCTTACATCAATAACTGAATCAAATTTAACCAATTTAGTTAATAACTCGGGCTTTTTGGTGTCTAGTGATACAGTTAGGTTTGTGGAAACTAAAGTTTTTAAGTATTTATGTGAGGATTTGTCATAATTGGATGAGTATTTGACATAGAGAGACTATATGGATAACCTAACAAATACTTTTATGAACTAGTGGGACATGCTAGATCTAAGAAGAGGTCTGGTCGTGTCAGGCAATGGTAGTGGTTAAAATAGCAATAATAGACTATTTGACCATTGGTTCAGGCTTAATTTTTTTTTTTTCAGGTGATTCTATAAGTAGTTTTCTTTAAAAGAAACCATTTTGTTAATATCGTACCATTGGATCTCATAAAATTAGGCCTAGAAGTTGTTATTTGGGCTAATTTTGTTAATTTTCCTAGGGTTTTTTTGGATTTATTTTTATTTTTTTAGATTTTTTGTTGATTTCCTTTATGCTTTTGATATTCTATTTATTTATTAGCAGAGATAGAGTTCTTTGGACTATTTAAATGTCTTATAAACCTCTAAGATATTAGTTTTATTTTTTAAAGAATAAAAATGTGAATTTTAAAGTTTACATCTACAACCGTTTTTACTTATAAAATATTATATGTTTTCTATGTTGTTCTTATCCTTATAGATTTTGTTTGTGTCTATTTGTATCAGAGTCCAATGATGCTAAGTTTATAATTTATTATGTGTTGTAATCTCATGAATATTTGTTTGCTTGCTATTATTTCTAACAACCATTGTAGAAAGAAGTCGTAGAGTAGAGCATGATTAAGAAGGGACAAAAGGCTTTTTATTGAGAGAGAAATGTTTAGGAGCTCATAATAAAGGACATGCAAGGGTAGATAACAGAGTTAACCTGCAGGTTGGAGAAGAGAGACCTATAAGACCAAGATTAGGGGATTGATTATGGGTCACTACCCATCATTAAAAACTAGAGGCATGATCATAAGAGATGGCCTCTTTATCAAGAAAGGAATAAGTTTGGGTACTTTAGTTTTCATATAAAAATCCATGAGTTTATGTGAGCTTTATAGGTAGAGGATTTCATAAACTGATTGAACGAAGTTTAAAGGATTTTTCAGTGCAAGGAGTTTTCTAAGTAGACATGAGTTAAGTAGATCATAATTAGACTAAAAAGCTAGGCATTTGCCCAGTGAGAACAATTAAAGGAGATGCAGTAATGACAAGGAAAGTCAAAAATCATTTATTGGGATAAAATTATGAGAAGACTTGTTATATTAACATAGACTTGCACCGGGTATTGAAGTCATTCATGAGAAGTTTCGTTGTGATTTATTTTGATAAAATTATGATTTATAGTCCCACTTTAAATTCTCATTTAGAGTATTTACGAGTTGTTTTTAACAATTTAAGAAATGACTGATTGTTTGTGAACTACGAGAAATGTTAGTCTTTACTAATTATGTTTCTTTTCTGGGTTTTTTTGTGTTTATTAATGGTGTTCAGGATGATCAGTCCAAGATTTTTGTAATTATAGAGTGGTTAACTCCAATGAGTATTCATGATGTTTGGATCTTTCACAGACTTGCATCATTTTATAAAAAATCCATCTAAAACTTTAGTTATCTCAACGCACTCATTATTGAATGTCTAAAGAGAAGTACCTTTTGGTATATAGATGAGGCCGAATATAGCTTTTAGTTAGCGAAATAGAAGATGATTAGAGTGTTAGTATATATGCCTAATAGTCAATCGATTAGTTACACGTAGCATTGACTTTATTCATGTAAACATATTCAATTTTTAACAAAGGCTTTATTTATCTTTAATAATTATCAAATATTTGATTAATGAATATAAAGTAAAGATACAATCTTAGGGGAAAAAATAATTTACAAAGAAAATTATAAAGTTGTTATAATTATAGGATTCTTATTACATTAAAGTATTGTTCGTGATCAATACTCTATAAAAAACATTCATTAATTAGAGTTGTTGAGACTGATATATATTATGTTATTTTCTTTATTAAAAAGAATCAATTGTTTTTATAAGTTAATGTATAAAGGATACCTAGAATTAATATGTATGTGCTTGTCAAATGACATGTGTATTGAATTGATCAATATGAGAATTTCATATAGAGAGGTTACATGTGTCTATAGAAAAGCTCTTGTTACAATTATGTAAGTGATCTTTATACTTGATATCACTAAGTTATCTTATATAAGAAATGTTATACTTTGATCCTGACCACACGTTGTTCTAATTAAGGGTAACAAACAAGCAGATATTAGATATAATATGAATTATATAAAGGTATTTGAGTGGTCAAGAGAGGATTCATCACCTTAGGTGAATTAGAAAAAAATATTCCACATATTCTCAAATAGTATTAATTGTAAATCCTTGCGCAAAAATGGAATGAGATTTGAAAAGAGTTTTAAATCTTATTCAAAAAATTAATGACTATGGTGTTGAAAATAAACATGATTTGAAAGAATAGACACACTTCATGTTATAATGTCTAAATCAAAATATTATTACACTAAGAAACTCATTAGTGAAAATATTAAGTTAAACCACTTATGTATTTCTTACTATTTGGGGGATCATGATAGGTTGTTAGACATTGTATTTAATCTTTAAATATAAATCAATCAATTGTTGAGTTAATAATAAATCAATTTATTTAATCTTATTTTATTTAGGATTGTGATTTATATTTAGGCTAACTTATTAGGAAACCTAATGGGTCACACACATAAGAATCATTGGCCAGAGATTAAACTGTGATGATTAATCAAGTGTGACTTGATTGTAAATAAGTTTCAGAAATTGAGACTAAAATGTAATTACTATAGGGAATTACAATTCTAGACCTAAAAAAGATCAAGTGCGGACTTGATTGAATTTTAAAAAAAAATAGTCCTGAAATAATATATGTAATATTATTCAGGGGTAAATTAATATTTTATCATTTATATGGTTTTCAAGTTTTCCTATAAATAAAATTCCGGACCTTTTATTTTTTGTACAATACAGAAAAAGAGAAAAACCTGTGTAATTATAGAACACCTGAAAAACACAAAATAAAAGAGCTAGCACTCAAATACATAATAATCTCTCTCTCTTAAAAGAGTATAAGAGATTTTCCACTGAAAGTTCGTATGGATTCTCGTTAGAGGCTGGATATTTGAACGACTTGTGGCTTGTGATAACCCAGTCATGAAGTAATTATTCTATCCCAAAGAAGCCTTATCTAATGTTGGGTTGTATACTCTATTACCGGTTTCTGATGCTCTAAGGCTAGATGTTAGTATAGATTTTATGTTGCACTTACCTTATACCTAACGAGCCATAGGTTCTATTTTTATTATTATGGATAGGTTCTCGAAGATGGTCTATCTCATAGCTTGTTAAAAGACCATGGATGTATCCCAAATAACCTAATTTTACTTCAGCGAGGAGGTTTGTTTACATGGCATTCCTAGTCCATCACTTCAGATATAGATGTGAAGTTTATGAGTAATTCCTATAAGAGGTTATAGGAAAAAGATGGAAACTCAATTGAACTTTAACAATACTTATCATTCTAGAAGGAAACTCAACTGAACTTTAACAATACTTATCATTCTTAAATAGATAGGCAGACAAAGGTGGTTAATTGTAGACTTAGAAACTTAATGTGAAGTTTAGTAGAAGACAAGCCAAATCGGTGGGATATAGCATTGTTGCAAGTAGAGCTTACTTATAATAGGTCTCAGAATCAGACTACACAACTAAGTTCATTTAATATTGTTTATAGAAAGAATTCTTCTAGAATGCTAGAGTTATCACTTGTTCCTCATATCAGACGATTGAGCATCCAAGTTAAAGGTATGGCATGTTACTTGTATGGTGTTCATGAGTAGGTCAAGAAGACAATTGCCGACATTAATGCTAAGTATAAGGCCCTGATTGATACTCATTATAAGATAGTAGCATTTAAGGTAGGTGATTTAGAGCGTGTTTGGCAGTGTGGTTGCGGTTGCTTTTCAAATAGCTTTTCGTGCTGAAATATATGCCAATGATTTTTTTTTATTTTTTAAAAATCATTTTTGACATCAGCACATCAAAACGATCCAAAAGGTACAAACCGCACTCAATTTTAGCAAAAAAAAAATTAAAATTTGATGAAACGCAGTTACAAACGCAATGCCAAACAGACCGTTAGTATGAGCAATCCTTCAAGTTAAAGGTATGGCATATTACTTGTATAGTGTTAATAAACAGGTCAAGAAGACAACCATCAATATTAATGCTAAGTATAAGGCCCTGACTGATACTTATTATAGGAGAGTGGTGTTTGAGGTTGATGATCTAGTATGAGCAATTCTTACTCGTGACAAGGTTCTAATTGGTAAGTACAACAAGTTGAAGGAAAGAAAGATAAGCATTTGTGAGGTGTTGTAGAAGATAAATGACAATGCTTATAAACTTTGCCTTCTCAATCATCTGAAAACTTCTGATGTCTTTAATGTTCAACACTTGACATCTTATTTAAATGAAGAACATAACTTGAGAATGAGTTCTCTCCAACCCAGGAAGAATGATGCACTTGAGCTTATGGAAATTGAAGGTTTTTAGCATCCGAGTTAGGATATGTCATAAATGGATGGGGATTTGCCATAAATGGACTATATGAATGGCCTAACAAATGTTTTTACAAACCAATAAGATGTCTGGTCGCGCCAAATCAAGATTGTGGCTTTAAATAGCGATAACAGGAGATTCATCATTGAATCGGGCTTAGATTTTTTCATGTGATTCTATAGGTGATTTTCTTATTGATAAACATTCTATCATTCAACAGACCATTAGATCTTTTAAAATTAGATTCAGAAGTTGTTGTTTGGGCCAATTTTGTTAATCTTCTTAGGGTTTTTTTTTTGGATTTATTGTTTTATTTTAGATTTTGTGTCAATTTCCTTGATGCTTTTGAATTTTCATTTATTTCTTAGTAGATATATGAGTTTATGACCTATTTAAAATTCTTATGAACATCTAA
>Ga0325411_1006407_pt1 | contig 12917 bp, 8 predicted proteins | sample PopdelMetagenome_13_FD_206181 | JGI IMG/M metagenome (GOLD analysis project Ga0325411, IMG submission 206181) | Populus deltoides microbial communities from Bellville, Georgia, United States - Xylem-PdIQD-R4 | ecosystem: Host-associated > Plants > Phyllosphere > Stem > Wood/Secondary xylem... | reverse complement strand
TTTCTTTCACTTAGTACACATCATCTGTTGGTTCTCTTTTCAAGCATTGATTTTTTCTCGGTTCAATATCCACAGGGAGAAGTTTAGTGCCTGCAGGCCAAGTTTTGTTCAACTCATGGATAAAGAATACCACAAGGAAGCTGCAGTAGATCCACGTTAATTACAGCTCAACGTCAGGCACAGCATGAGACAGATTTCAGACGTTATTACAAACTACTAGCTGACGGTAGAGAGTATCAGGCAGTGGTGGTTAATTGTTAAACTTCATTGGAAGAGAGATTGACAGATGGAAGCAGGGTTTCATCTTTGAAAGTCATTAGTTTCTGTAACTATTACAAGCTTTTCACGTTGTTTTGTCTCTCAGGACAAACTCCCAAGTAATACCATCAATCAAGTTTTTTACATAAATTCATCAAAATTCCTCTGTTGAAGAAAATACATTTTAACGACATCGTTCTTATTTATCTGCAATCCTTTTTACCATAGCACTAGCAATGATGCTTGTCCCTCCCTCCATTGTCCCCTTCAAACCCCCCTACCAGTTTCCCAAACTTGAGCCCGAGACGAGAATTCAATCATTTTCACTTTCCATTTCCATACTAACCTAAAATGAATTTGATTTCCCCATGGAAGTTAAGATTTCCTCCGATTTCAATTTCGCCAAGCACTACCTTCTCCTACTGCAAGACTTCGCTCACAAACCAAACCTTCTCCTTCCCATAAACTCTAACAAACCAAACCCCCAAGAAGAAAAACTCCAAGCCTGAGCCAGTCCGTAAACCAACCATAATTGAAGAAGTGTCAGGAGACGATGAAGACAGAGAAGAAGGAGAAGAACAGCTTCTCTTTGATGATTTTGAAGATGGTAGCTTAACTCCTAAAAAAATGTCACAGAACCTGCAAGATCCAGAGAAGCAACAAGAAAGAAAACGAGAATGGAGAACAATTTCATTTTATACCCTGACAATATCGTCCTTGAAGGAGAAAAAGAACCTTATAATTATAAACGTTACTTGAAAAACTTGTTAACAAACTTAATCAAGACCATAATGAGGTTTTTTTACAACCTAATATAACACATTCCTTATTTTCAAAGACAAAATTTTTGATATAACATAATTGTAGTCAAAGTTCGAGTTTTTTGCCCATAACTATTAAGTTTTGACAAAAATTCATCATCTGTAATATTGATTGAGTCGATCCTCACACCTTTAACCTTGTAAAAAAAAGAATGGTTGTGGCCATGTAGGGGATCTACAGCTAAAAAGGTCAAATAATAAGAACAATTGTTTTTGTCTTAACTTTTCACTCAAGTTTAAGTGTATAAAATATTTATAAAGATTTTATTTTAATAACGTCCTGAAAAAATCTAAGTAGCTTAACAACAAGGTTTATGTGTTGGATAATCAATTAATCTCTTAGTTCTAGTAATCTAATCCATTCTTCTTAGCCAAAGTGACTGGTAGCTTGTATTTGGTGCTTGATAGACTAAGGTGACATATGGGTTGTACCTACAATAGGTCCTTGTTTTTGTAGATTTATAAACTCTCAAATGTTTAAGTAAATGTCTTTTTAGAGAGAGAAAGTATAATGATATTTTAGAAAGATAGACTCTAAAAATATATATGATAAAAATGTTGAGAATGAAGAGATTGTGAAGCTAGAGCTTGAAAGACTCAAGAGGTATTTATAGCCTATGAGTCTTGTCTTTTTATGGAAAAGAGGAGTTAAAGAGTCATTTAATCCCTGTGATATTTTGGATCGGTATAAAATATTGTGGAACTCATTTAAGGAATCTATTGGAGGAACTCATTGAAAGAATCCATTTGAGAAACTTGTGCTTAAAAATTTTCTAAGGGGCTAGAGGGAATTCATAGGGGTAGTGCTATTGCACTAGAAAAACCAAATCAATCCCTTCTTTGGAGACTAGTGTTATTTCACTAGAGAGACCTCATTTCAATCCCTTGAAAATTAATGTTATTGCACTAGAGAGATCTCATACCAATAATTTAGAGACTGTTAGGATATTGTCCTAAAACGATCAAGTCAATCACTTCTTTGAAAAGCGATGCTGTTACACTAGGGAGACCAAGTCAATCCTTTCTAATGAGAGTTGTGCTCATTCAGTAGATGGAACTTTCCTAATAAGTGGAACTTGTCTAATAGGTGGAGCTCACTTTTTAGGTATCATTAGAGCCCTCCAAGTCATGATGACACCTTTTAGTGTGTATATGCTGCCACAAAAATTATTTATGGGCGTAGTCGTGGGCATAGTCATAGGTGTAGCGAAAAATATGATCGTGGGCATCATCATGGGTGTAGTTGCTGGTGTAGCCACATAGGGTGTAATTGTGGGCGTAATCGCAGACATAACCATTGACATGTCATTAACGTAGCCATTGGCATAGTTACTATTGCATTTAGGTTTCGCCAACCATAAAAAAAGCTTTTGAGAAATAGGAATGAACTGTCTTTTTGTTCATTTCCCACAGACGGCGCCAATAAAGGTTCCAAAAAATTCATGTAGCTTAGAAGCAAGGCTTATGTGTTGGATAATCTGTTAATCTCTTAGTTCTAGCATTCTGATCCATTCTTCTTAGCCAAGGTGGTAGGTAGCTTGTACTTGGTGCTTGGTAGGCTGAGGTGGCTTGTGATTAGTACCTGCAAAATGTCCTTTTTTTTATATAGATTTGGGGATTCTTAGATGCTTAAGTATCTTTTTAGAAAAAGAAAGTGCAATGATATTTTAGAGAGACAAAATCTGATAATATGTATGCTAAAAATATTGAGAATGATGAGATTCTGAACTTGGAGCTTAAATGATCCATAGGGTATTTATAGCACATGAGTCTTGTCATTTTATGGAGAGGAAAGACTAAAGAGTTATTCTATCCCTGTGATATTTTGAATTGTATTTCACTCAAAATAATATGTTTTGGATCAATATAAAATATCAAGGGATCCACGTGAAGGTCCTGAAAAATTATCGAGGGAGTGTTGGGTTTAGGTGAGTTATTTAAGCTTGTTAAGAGGAAAAGTAGGCCTAAACGCCCTACCTGAAACCCGTGTTCATTAGGGTTTAAAGCCCATTAAATTTGGGTTCATCACATTGCATTTCTTTTTTCTCTATCTCTTCATTGAATGTTTTGTGCATTACAATCTCTCTCAACTGCAAGTGGACTCAAGATTTTTATCAAATATAATAGAACTATGTTAATATTTTCCCATGAAGCGCTCAAAGGGTAAAAGAATGCCAAAGAAAATACCTGACCTTAGGGGTGTTCATGGTCCGGTTCGATCTGGTTTCAACCAAAAAATTCAACTAAACCAGAAAATATTATTCCTTATTAATATAACCCGAACTGAACTGAGAACCGGTTCAAATTGATCGGTTTTGTTCGGTTCGGGTCAATTTTTAAGCATAAAAACCAGAAAAACCGGACTAATCTTCATCACTAAGCTAAATCAAAAAAAAAATTGACATCAAATATCAATTTAAGCTATTAATCACAGCAACACTTAGAAATTCAAGAAAAGCAACCAGAAAAAGCAACCAGCAATCAAAGTCTTCCACATAGGGGCTGGGAAGGGGAAGGGGAAGGGGAAGGGAAAGGCTGAGAAGGGGGAAAGGGGAAGGGAGGTCCCGGAGAGAGCTGATTGACCATAAATTTTCTCGGGCTTTGGCTCTTTCACCAGCTGTAAATGTCCTATTAGCTTTAGCAAAGCCTTTTCTTTAGGGGTATGTAGAGAATCTTAAAGCTTGCCTCCGCCTAGCACAAGGATGAAACTAGTATAAGTTATATTGTATAACTATTAAAGGCAGAATTTCTTGAATAATGGTTCCTTCACATCTGGATTGTGAGACTGGAAGGGAAAGGTTGGGAAGGGGAAAAGGGAAGGGAAGGCTTGAGGGGGTGGCGGCGGCTGGAAAGGGAGAAAGTGATTTAGGGTTCTGGGAAGGGAAAGGGGAAGGCTGAAGGGGGAGGGGGGGTGGCAGCTGGAAATGGGGAAAGTGATTTAGGGTTCTGGGAAGGGAAAAGGGAAAAGGGGAAGGCTGCAGGGGGAGGAGGGTTGGCGGTTGGAAAGTGTGAAAGTGATTTAGGGTTAGGAATGGTTCTTTTTATACCTTTTTTTTAAACTGGTTTGGTTTGGTCTGGTTCAATCGGTTTAAGCATTTTTAAACCGGAACTGGACCAGGTTGTTTTTTTTATTTTTTAATCGGTTTATTCGGTTTTTTCTATCGGTTTGGTTTTTTCGGTTAATTTTTTTTCGGTTTAATCGGCTGGTCAATTTTTTTGAACACCTCTACCTAACCTAACCTCTTCTATTGTCTCTTTCTTTCATGATTTTTGAGTTTTTTATTAGCCCTTTTTTCTTTTACTTATTTGTTTGGTTCAGTTCAGTTGTTAATAGAATTTGGAAGATACCAAATGGATCTCTTTTTGGATTTTCTTCTTTAACTTAAAACAGACAAGAAACATTAATACTATAATGTTATATTATATTACCAACGTCTCTCACCCAAATTCACTACCTACAAGTAAAGCAAAGCAGGACCTGAAGTGCCTACAACTTCCCAACATCTTTCTCTCCTATATAGGTTGTATCGGTATTATCTATACAACCATAAATACATTATACATATGTATAGTAAAACTTTTATACTATGACAGATCTGGCCTATGAATAAATATATAGAGACACCTTTTCATCAAAGAAAGGTCTAGAAATCACATGCCCTGTGCAACAAAATTTGTTTCATTACACACACACACACACACACACACACACACACACACACACACTATAGAGTATTATCATTATTAGATTTTTTTTTTGTCAAACTTTTTGGACTTCTCTTTTTTTTTTTGGGTGGTTTGTTCTAATATAATATAGTAATATACTTAATACTCCTAGCCCAGTGCAGAGAAGGATTTAATTGTGTGGGAGTTTATGACAAAAAGGTGTGGTTTTGCTTCTTGCACTGTATAATAGGGTCATGGGGTTTCATGAGATGGGTAGGTGTTGGTTTGGTGCGGTATTCATTGTTGTGATAAGTTTCTGGTTGTTGGTGAGTGATGATGTGGATGGATATCCAGTTGAGGATCTGGTGCTCAACTTGCTTGGTCAACCAAAGGTTGGCTTCAAGTAGTACACTAGTTATATTGATGTGGATGTCAGGAATGGGAGGAGCTTGTTTTACTACTTTCTTGAGGCTAAGAAGGAACAAGAAGCCCCTAGCTTTCTAGCTCAATGGGGGTAATTATTTCTTCTTTTAAACAACAAATTCTTTTTTAGAGTGTTTATGTTTGCTGTATAGTTTTTAATACATTTTGAGGAATGAAATCTTTGTTCATAAAAAAATACAGTGTGCTATTATGACTGGTTAACGGGGTTCAATTTTATATCATTTTCTACATGTACTTGATGGTATTGTGCTTCAAATTTGCTTTCTTCATTCAAGATTTATTCTCTTTCGTCCTTCCCTCTTGCTCTTTTCAAAAAACCTAGACTGTTCAATGTTAAATTTTTATTTTATATCCTATATGTTTCTAATTTTGTCAATTCTCTTCAGATGCAGCTTCGGTAATGCTTCACCAACAAAACTATAAAATTTGGATTATTCTATCACTTGTCAGTCAAATGCAATACGTATAAACTTTCAAGATATGCTATGATGTATGGAAAATTTATGCTTTGCTTGATCAGCGAGAGATAGCAAAAGAAAATAAAGGGATTGAAATTTATACCACTAGGACTCTATCACCAACCGTTGCAAGATTCATAATTTTCATTCTTTCCTTTTGGGTGAATCAGTGACAAATCTTATAAATTAAAAATGAAGAACACATTACAAATTAGCCCTGATATAATTTGTTTTACTTAACCATTGCTTTTGCTTATGGGGCTGGAATTAACACGTGATTAGACATTAATGAAGAATCTGCTGCTGTGATAAATTGACAGGATTGTTGTCTATTCAAATCAAAATCTTCAATGATATTTGAATCAAAATTGTTGTATTTTATTTTAGGTCCGACCCAAGCTATTCTTTTAGCATGGGTTTAGAATTCCATAACATTTCTCGTGATGTTGAGAGATTCAAGTTATTAATATTAATATTCCATGTTCAGGCCCAAGTTGTTCCTCTATTGGTGGAGGAGCCTTCACGGAGTTGGGTCCATTCTTTCCTAGAGGGGATGGCCGCGGCCTTAGAAGAAATTCAATGTCCTGGAACAGAGGTAGCATATAGTTAGCAAAACAATAAATCCTAGTACAAGTGCCTGATTTAATTGATTATAACATGAAAGAGTTCCATCTTTCATCTTCTGCGGCATCTAATCTCCTCTTTGTCGAGTCTCCTGCTGGAGTAGGATGGTCGTACTCAAATATATCTTCTGATTATACCATTGGGGATGCCAAAACAGGTATAGAAAACTGCAAACCACCAAACTAAGTTTCTCTTAATTTATTTAACACTAAGATTTTCTTATTAATTTAAGTAAAAAAACAAAGATGACTATGTAGAATTTGTTAAATTTGGCTTATGGGTTATTTTAGATTGACCTCATTAACACTTCTTCTAACAGCCAATGATATGCACATGTTCTTCTTGAAGTGGTATGATAAGTTCCCAGAATTCAAATCCCGAGAACTGTTTCTTACCGGAGAAAGTTATGCAGGTGTAACCAAATGCTTTGAAAAGTTTCATTTTCGTTTTATACTTGTTATTGTTACAAAAAATTTCAAAAGGCACCCCTTTGTTCGAATGTTATCAGCCAATTTGTAGTGACAACTAAACTTAATAAAGGTTTCCAATTATTAACCATACCAAATCATCCCAAGTTTGCAGAAGACAACATGACACTTCTGGTTGGTCTGTTTTTGTAAAATTCTTACATTATAAAAATTGTCATGTAGGACATTGCATACCACAGCTTGCCGAGGTTCCTTTGGACCATAATGCACAGTCACCTGATTTTAAGTTCAATACAAAGGAGTTGCCGTAAGAAAACCTTAAACTTCATTTTCTGTGATTTAATATAACTACTGTGTTTATGACCTTGTTTTTTTCCTGTATATTCATTTGTTCAACATATTTGGTTAGATTAGCAATCCACTTCTTAGACTTAATTGGGATATTCCAGCAACATTCAAAATCTTTTGGTCACATGGGATGATTTCTGATGAGATCCGACTTAAGATCATGAATGAATGCGACTTTGACGACAACACCTTTGCAAGTCCGCATAATGTAACTGATACTTGCAATAATGCAATATCTCAATCAAATAACATCATTGGTCATTACATAAACAAATACGACATGATCCTCGATGTTTGTTATCCATCTATAGTAAATCAAGAACTGCGATTGAGGAAAATGGTTTGCTCCCTCCCTCTTTCTTTGTTCATTTCTCGTTGTAAGTTCATATTTATGATATTATTAAGTCATTTGATCTTTTTCAAATATACTCAGGCTACCAAGATGAGTGGTGGTGTTGACGTATGTATGACCTATGAAAGACGTTTCTATTTCAATCTTCCCGAGGTTCAGAAGGCTCTTCATGCAAATCGAACAAAATTACTCAGTCCCTGGTTTATGTGCAGTAAGTAAGTGTGGTATGCTTTCTCTTTCTCTTTCTTTATTTAAGGAAACAATGTCAGAAGACATGTTTTTCATCACGTTAAATTCTTTGAAGGCCACCTCTCTTGGTTTTTAGAACATTTAAGCACTGTCATCTTAACTCATGTATGAAATTATCTTAAGAAATACGGTTAATTCAGATGCTTCTCTTTTGATGTTAATTCCTGATGGTCTTAATTGCTTTATGAAAACAAATCCTTGTTTAGGTGTGCTAGTCATACCATATGTTGCATAACTACTGTAAAGCATAAACAATAAATCTAATTTGTGCATCATGTTTTATTGGGCAGTGTATTACACTACAGTGATACTGATGGTAATATCAACATGCTTCCCATTCTAAAAAAGATCATTCAAAATCATATTCCAGTTTGGGTTTTCAGGTAAGCTCTATGTTGTACAGATGAAAAGAAATTTCTATGTTACTTGGTTAGCTATGATTATTATTTAAAACCTATTACAAAGATTGACCCATGATCTACGTAATCTAGGCTTAAACTAGATTGAGTTTCAACAAAACAAAAATAGAAAAAAAATCGATCTGGTATAACCTGATTAAAATCCAGGTTAACCCATGATCTGGGAAAAACTAGTCAAAATCTGTTAATATTTTTTATTTTCCAAGTTTTTTTTCAAAATAATATCAATTTTATTTTTTTATAAAATAAAAAAATATATTAATTTGATTAATTCAAGTTAACCCAAATGACTTGTGACTTGCCTTAGTCATCACTTGGATCGGGTTTAAAAACCATGATTATGATAATCTTGTATCCAGCCATTTGACCACTGCAGCGACGATCAAGATTCTGTTGTACCCAACCCTGAGGGGTGTAACTCAACTGGTTAGGTCTTGAGTTTGCTCCCTAAAGGTCATCAGTTCGAGTTCCACAAACCTCAGGGCCACTGAAGGATTATATGGTCGTTAACTTCAGGGCCCGTGAAATTAGTCGAGGTACGCACAAGCTGACCCAGACATTCACGTTAATAAAAAAAATTTCTATTTTACCCCTGCTGGGCTTCAGAACACTCGTCAAAGAACTTGCTCAAGATGTAGACTTCAAGATCACAGTCTCGCACGAAACTTGGTTTCACAAAGGCCAGGTACTTAAAGCACTCAAATAGTCATTAATTTTCATTTGTGGTCTTCTGTGCATTGCTTATATAATGATCTCTAAACTTGTATTCCATATACAGGTGGGAGGATGGGCAATAGAATATGAAAATTTATTGACTTTTGCCACAGTGAGGGCTGCTGCCCATATGGTGCCTTATGCACAACCATCAAGAGCTTTACATTTATTTAGTTCATTTGTGCGCGGTCGGAGATTGCCGAATACAACACACATTCTAATGGATGATTGAGAATTTTCACCCTTTATTACAGCCTGATATAGTTTCTAGTTATTTTATGTATCCTAGGGTTCCAGAACTTCCTCACTTTAAAAAAGGCAATAAGGAAGTAATTGGGTTTAATTCCAGCAATAATAATTGCAAGGAGATAGGGTATTTCAATTTATATGGTTAGTTTCATTTGGATTGTACTGAATAGTTTTTGTTTTGTTTTTTTATAGACATTAGACGGGACTCGATTGACCTGAGATCTAAATTAATTTGAGTATAAGAAAAAATAGAAGAATGATTGATCTAACCTGACCTAGTCAAAACCTTAAGTCAACCCGCAACCCTCTCAACATGAGATAAAACAAATGTAAAAGTTCATTGACTTATATATATATATATATATATATATATATATATATATATATTCAAAACGAGATTGTTTTGATTTTTTTTTAATTGAGGTCAATCCAGTTTGACCCTTCCGACCAGTGACTCAGGTCTTACCCCAAGTCGACCCCCGAGTTGAGTTTTAAAACTATGATAATAATTATTTGTATTCTTACATTGCTTTGCGTCAACCCGCAAGGAGATAGGGTATTTCAATTTATATGGTTAGTTTCATTTGGATTGTACTGAATAGTTTTTGTTTTGTTTTTTTATAGACATTAGACGGGACTCGATTGACCTGAGATCTAAATTAATTTGAGTATAAGAAAAAATAGAAGAATGATTGATCTAACCTGACCTAGTCAAAACCTTAAGTCAACCCGCAACCCTCTCAACATGAGATAAAACAAATGTAAAAGTTCATTGACTTATATATATATATATATATATATATATATATATATATATATTCAAAACGAGATTGTTTTGATTTTTTTTTAATTGAGGTCAATCCAGTTTGACCCTTCCGACCAGTGACTCAGGTCTTACCCCAAGTCGACCCCCGAGTTGAGTTTTAAAACTATGATAATAATTATTTGTATTCTTACATTGCTTTGCGTCAACCTGGGTTGACCATCCTGACTTATGATTTGGGTCTTGTCCTGGGTTGACCTCTAAGTAGAGTTTGAAAACTATAATAATAATTATTTTTATATTTATGTTTACCCGGGTTGATGGTCAACCTGACTTGTGACCCGAGTGATTCTGATGGGTGCAATTATTATCTTATAGCATCAATTTGCTTCATCAATTTTTTTTATTACTACTTTTAGTTTTAGGTCTATTGGTATTATAATTATCAATGTTGGGTTTCTTAGAGTCTTTACTGCATTTTTTTGTGTTTTCGCTTTGATTTTTATTTTCATATCATTTTTTTTATCTCGTTATCATTTTTATAACTCATTTTTGTTATTGTTTTTAGTTTTTTTCTTGATTTTTTGAGCCCAAAATTCTGAGGTTGATGTTATAAAATTTTTATTTATTTTTTCGAGATTACCTACTTAAATAAATGACAAGGAGAGCTCAAGAGGTAAAAAGAAAAAAGATAAACATATTATCGTGAAAAGCTAGAATTGAGTAAAACACAAGTTGAGTGACATTATAATAAGTGTATACATGTAAGAGAGTATGTGAGGGTGTTTTTTTTTTTTTATTACTAACATAAAATTTTAGATTTAACAATTTCTTCCAAACAAGGTTCATCCTTTAAGAAAAACAAGAACACCTTCCTTTTCTTATAGGTTGTGCAACATGGATTTAAGAGTATGACTATATGTCATTTGATAAAATTTAGAATAAAATAGATAGGATTGGATCTATACTTACTAACTTGACACGATTCCAAAGGGTTTCTAATGCAAGGAGGGAATAGAAATTAAAAGCTCTCATTTATGAAGGCAAACAATAAAAAAAAACTTGTATGAGATTCATCATTACAAGAGAGAATGAACAACTTATAATGCTTATTGTAAAAACAAATAAACTACTTGATAAATAGAAAGCTTCAGTCTAACATAAAAAAAAAAAAGATTAAGATGATATTGAACATTTAAAAGATTTTGAAGCTTATTCGTTTGAGTTGGATGTTTCATGGAGTGAAAATCCACTAGATTCATATAGTGGAAAAAATAAAATAAAATATAAAAAGATTTATTTCAATTGTTATTCAGATAAAAAAACATTGTTGTATCCTCAACTGATACATTGAAAGAAAAGGGTTTTTTTAGAGCAAATATTTGTTGCTAAAACTTTTAATACACAGGTTATTAGCAATGCTATCAAAATTGATTGAGTTGAAGAATGCATGAGCAATTCCATAAAAGATAAAAATTGGTTTGCTAAAGCTTTGCAAAGTGAGGTTTCAAGTAAATTAAATTGATAGCAATTAATACTTTTTTTGAGTAATAGGAACTCGATATATAGTTTTGAAGCACATACTAATAATCATAGTGGAATAGATTTTTTAACTAATCCTAAGGAATAAAATGAGAGTTTGCTGGGGAGAGGCCTAGAGAAGAAAAGAGAGGACAGTTGTGAAGAAAAAAAAAGTGTTACATATTATAAAGTTTAACGTCATCCATGAACAATATTAAATAAAATACAATAAAGTTCAAAATGATTATTATAATCATTCCATAGCTAGCACCATCCTTGTTAAGAAATTTCAATTATCAACCATCTAGTAATGCTAAATGGTCCAGTGGTAAGAAATTGAGACTAAGGGGTTTGCTTCTCCTGTGATCTCAGGTTCGAGCCGCCTTATGGTTGCTAATTGATGGCCACTGGAGGTTTACATGGTCGTTAACTTCATGGCCCGTGGGATTAATCGAGGTGCACGCAAGCTGGCTCGGACACCCACGTTAATTAAAAAAAAAAACAAATTTCAATTATCTGCTATATTTTGTAAATAATTGATCAACTCTATCATCCAAATCCTAAAATAGCTTTTTTCTTAAATATCAGCTTGCAATGCAAATTTCTCCCTTGCTTTGATACTTGGCTACCTTGAATTCTACTAACAAATTTCCAAAATAATTGTTATCAGATAATCCATTACACTCCCTTGCTTGACAACATGTTGCAGATTAGATGACAATATTTTCAAATGAGCTTTGTATAACTTTCTATTTTTCATGCCTACCAAGTAATTATTCCATCAAAGATATATTTTGAGACTACAAAACACACTCTACCAATTGCAGCACAACAGAACTTAAACAAGTTGATAATAATAATATAATAATAATAATAATAAAAAATTAAAAAAAGAGGCAAGTGAATAAAACACATCCACGCCTGGGTCTGAAAGAACGGCCATGTCGCGCTCTTCTAGCCTTCCAATGCCAGGCACATGCTCCTAACCTCTAAAAACAGAGGTCGTGCGCGAATCATCCCTCTTCTGATTTGACCCCAAAAAAAAAAAAAGTTTTTTTTAATAGAAACATGATTTTTTCAATTAAAACATGTCATGTCTTGTAAAACAATCTTCAACAAAGAAAAAAAAATATAATTAATTTTATGTGACTATATAAAAAAATTAAAGAATAATTAATTTAATATACATATTATTCTCGCTGAATATGAAAAAATGTAAGAGAAATAAAGTTTTATGATTGAATTATAGCATTTGAAAAACAAGATTAGGACAAAAGTGTAGAAAAATGTGCATCCTTCCTGAGTAGCAAAAACATAAAAATGCAACCCTTTTTTAACTGAACCCTATAATTATATTCCACGATGAGAATCTATTTTTTAAAAAATTATTTTTTTTATATTTTGGAATTATTTTAATATTAAAAATAAATTTTAAAAAATAAAAAATATTTTAATATATTTCTAAAAAAATATTTTAAAAAAATCTCTCAGTCAATTACCTAAACACCCCCACGTGGCAACCCAAACGGTCGTCCACCAGCTTGTAGAAATGCATGCGATTAACACTTAAGAAACTGACAAAATTATCCGAAATCAAAGTACC
>Ga0325411_1006406_pt1 | contig 12919 bp, 2 predicted proteins | sample PopdelMetagenome_13_FD_206181 | JGI IMG/M metagenome (GOLD analysis project Ga0325411, IMG submission 206181) | Populus deltoides microbial communities from Bellville, Georgia, United States - Xylem-PdIQD-R4 | ecosystem: Host-associated > Plants > Phyllosphere > Stem > Wood/Secondary xylem... | reverse complement strand
TCAAAAGAACCAAAATTCTATTCCTAACGTGAATGGGAGGGACCTGCAAAAAATAAATTTTTCATATAATTAAAAATAAAATAAAATACAAACAATTTCATGGAAGAAAAATTATACAACACATCTATCTACTTAAGTCATATGCAATTCTATACACCATAACTGGCCCCTTTTAAGGATCCCCAAATTTGTTTCCTTTAACTATGTCCCCTTTTTTTTTTGTAATCCAAGCTCTGATCGAGTGTATCCACCCTGCCACTTCTCCCCACTAAAGACTTCTGTCGACACTAATGACCCCCATTAGTGTCTTTAGTTGCCTGTCATGGGGTCAACTAATCAAATTCATGAAAATACTGACACTAACGCGACCGTTGGTATCATTAACTATTTTCGGGCTGAAATAGTAAATCAATGTTCCATGTTACCTTGAAAGGTCTTCAGGTATGCCGATATCAAGGATTCTTGACATCATTAGCTAATCAAGTCCCATAAATTTTGTCGATATCGACGTCACCCGCCGATATCATTAACTATTCTAAACCCGAATATTTAATCAAGTTCTATATTCCTCCTCTCATCTACTGGTCATGCCAATGTTAACTTGGCTAACATCATTAGCCTCTCATATCTAGGACAGGCTAATCAAATTCGAGAACAATCATTCATAATGTTCATTGTTACTGTTCATTTCCTCCAAAAGAACCCATAAATTAAATCTAGTTCTCTGTTTCCATTTTCCCGTTGTTTAACCTTTTCTTTTCCCCTTTTCTTTTACTTATCAATAAGCACCAAAATTTATAGTTCAACAGTTAGTTAAAATAATTATTAACTAAAGGAGATATAGGTACCGAGTACCTACTTGCTGTAGACGCTTGACTTGCGTTCCCCTGTTGTTGCTGCACTCCTCCCGCGGTTTCTCCTGAAACCACAAACACCCATCATTATTCCATATTAGTCCACAAATCACAACATAACAGCAACAATGGCAATAATATTCATTTTTCTTTTACCATTCTTTTCTTTCTCGCCTACATTCCTCATTACTATCCTCTAACATTTTCGGCTCATTAGTTGCCCAAGTGGACATCATGAATTCAATTTTGATCACAGTTTATTCCTTTTTGAAGATCAAGACACGATGTTACACACTTTATGAAGGGCAAGAAAACAAAATTTACCCTTAATATGGCTAAATTTTGCCGTTTTATCGACTTGGCCTAATATGCTAGCAGGGGTGATAGCTTGACTTCCCCTCAGATTGTTATTTGTATTTGGAATTCCAGAACTCCAAATTAGACGAGGTTAGATTCGTTGGAAAGCTGACACTCCCAACTACAACTTCTGTGAAAGGACCTTCCCTGGATACTATCGTATTCATGTTTGAACTCCCTCAGGAATTAGGGCGACAAACCTGCCCTGTTTCGTCAATGGGCATGGTATCTCCAAAAAAACATTTTCTTCAATCCCTTCTTCATCATTAGATACAGCCATGCCTTCACCTTATACATGGCAACCCATCTCATTGTGACCTCCCAAGGTCATTTGTACCAAGTTAATTAATTCATTTCTACTTTGGCTGAACCTACCCAAAAAAATAAAGGGTTCCTCTTCCTTATAAGTGATGGATTTTTTTTTCTAATTAGCAACCACTGTAAACCCCCAGTCATAAAGAAAAGAATGGTATGAAAAGTGCTGGTGTAAACACCGGCGAGAAACAGGTAATGTTGTCGTGGCACGGGAATAAGCCATAAATGACTAAAAATGGAAAATAAATATAGTAAAGTGGCTTCAATGAGACTGTAAAATGATTGGGTGCTTTACACAAGGATGAAATACGGAGATTTTGATTTTAGGGTGAAAAATCATAAATCGACTAGTCTTGCGATAAAATTTCATAACTCTCGTTCAGGTTGTCAACAAAATATGAAAATTTGCATGGAGACTTCTAATATATTTTCGTAACTTTGGTTAAAATTTCAAAATTTTTGGAGAAATTAGTATTTTTTTAGAAAATTGCAATTTGACCAGTTTTGCGCTATCGCGCATAACTTTTAATATGATTGACAAATTGAGTTGAAAATTTATATGGAGTATTATAATATATTATTTTACCATGGGGTAAAGTCTCAGAATTTTTAGAATACTATGTCTGGTGATTTTAAAAATTTGCATGAAAAAGTATCGGTAACCGGGTAAAAAACAATATATATACTAGAGACACATGGTAATATAATTAAAAGAAAGTGGTATTAATCAGTTGAAATGTCAACCTTTAAAGGGTTGTTTCCAGCCAACCACATGGAAAAATAAAAGAAGAAAATAAAATGACTCATGGGGACTAGATAAATTTAAATATGAAAGGCAAGGGTTTAAATGCAAATAATAAAAATTTTACTATATAAACCCCAATTTGCTTGGAGTGTCCAGCGGGTTATGGGGAGAGAAAGGGGAGTTAGGGATTTTTTTACATCTTCTCTACAATTCTCTCATCAATTCTTGAAAATAATGCATGATTATGGAGAGTTAAGATATTAAGAAGGTTTATGGTGAGCTACACTAAATATTTGAGTGATCTAAGGGTTTTAAAGCTTGTGGAGGAAGAATGAAGTGTGGAGAAAGGAAGAAGAATGAGGGAGATAAAGGATGGTTTCACCTTGAGGTTTCTTCTAAATAAATTCCTTGTTATCTTAGTAGTAGTATGTTTCTATCGTGTTGATTGCAGAAATTTCATACATGTATACTTAGGTGATGATGTGCGTGATTATGGAACTTTGTGATTAGCATATTGGTTGTAGTAATTTGTGATATTGTTATGAAATTTTGTTTGTTGGCATGAGAATTGAATGGGTTAGTGTTTAATTGACTAAAAAATTGAAGAAATTTCATGCTACCCTTACTTGAAATTTTGGCATTGGTAGAAAAATATAGGGAATGCATGTGATTGATAAAATGGAAAACTATCATGCTCAAATGAATAAAATTAACCTTAGATGAGGTTTTGAAAACTAGAATCAAAGAAGAATTGATCCCTCATTGGATGTTAAAAAGTAAATTCGACAAGGCTAAATGGAAGAAGAGAAAAATTGTATTTGACTAAGTTAGGATTTTAGTTTGGATGGAAATATATTTAATGGGGTTAAGTAATGCATAAACAAGTAGGACGTAAACGGGGAAAAAAAATGACATCCTTACTAAATTAAGAAATTTGGCAAAGTGAGGAAAGAAATTAAAGGATGGAATACGGATGTGGATAATGATAAAATTAGTATTGAAATATATTAAGAAACATGGTGAGAGGGATTGAATTGCAAATTAAATAGGATGGAAAGAAAATCTTAATTTTTCCATCTTATAAAGGTTTGACCAAGTTCATGAAAATAAATGAATTGGGTTGTTAAAGTTGGTTGTTAAATTGTGACAAAATCCTTGTTTAATCTTATTGTTGTATTATATATAAGGATTAGGGAAAATGGTGGAATTGAAGTCATGGAATGGATAATAGAACTAATTTATTAGTTGGATAAACCATGGTGATAAATGTATCATAAATAAAAATAATTTATAATGGGTATATGGACTGGAAGTAGTTTATTTTTTATTTATGAAGGTGAAGTTTAAATTTAATTTCGCGATGGCAAAATAAAATTAATTAATTTTAGAAAGAAATAATTGTATAAGTGATTTAATAATTCCTGTTGGTACATGAGAGTTGCCTATGGGAGGATAACATCAGGGTTGTGCATTCAGTGACCAAACTACAGGTAGGTGTCTGGCACCTAATCTATTTAGAAAATTTTATGAATGTTAAGATATTGTAATTTTTCTTATAATGCTCTTATAAGTATGAACATTGATGTGATACTATTATTAAGAAAATTAAAAAGTTCTAGTTAATCGCATAGGCGATAATGGGTAGTCTATTATGAGATGTGATTTACTGTAAGGGCAGAAAAACCTTGTATATATTACTTTTGACTACAACGATAGAATTGCTATGCAATAATTATTATCGACTGCATTGGCGGGATTCGATGTATGATTTGTTATCGATTAAAAATATGTGTGATGGAAAGTTCAAAATAACTGAGTGTGAGATAGTCGGCTGATAAATAGATATTTTATGGAAACTAGTTCCATGGTTAATTGGACTAGTGCCCTGGTTAATGGGTAATTGAAGAAACTAGTGCCCTGATTAACGGGACTAGTGCCCCGGTACATGGGCAAATGGAGAAATTGGTTCCCTGGTTAATGGGTAATTGGAGGAAATGGTGCCCTGATTAATAGGGCATTAGTGCCCTGGTTAATGGGCAAATAGAGAAACCGGTGCCCTGGTTAATGGGTAATTGGAGAAACTAGTGCCCTGGTTAACGAGACTAGTGCCCTGGTTAATGGATAATTGGAGAAACTAGTGCCCTGGTTAACGGGACTAGTGCCCTGGTAAATGGGCAAATGGAGAAAACAGTGCCCTGGTTAATAGGTAAATGAAGAAACTGGTGTCCTGGTTAATAGGACTAGTGCCCTGGTTAATAGGCAAATGGAGAAATTGGTGCCCTAGTTAATAGGTAATTGGAGAAACTAATGTCCCGGTTAATGGGACAAAGTGCTTTGGTTAATGGGTTATTGGACAAAGTATCTTGGTTAATGGAATTAGTACTTTGATTAATGGGCAATTGAAGAAGCTAATAATTTGGTAATTGAACAAATGTCCTGGTTTGGACTAGAAAGGACATTAGTATATCCTTAGTTTGTGCTAACTGTATTGATTTGTAAAGTGAAGAATAAAATAAGAAATTAATGGTTTAGTAATTGATATGGTAAATCTATAAAAGAGATAATAGTAAATAATCATTTTCTATAAAGCTAATTGTATTTGGTATTAAATAAAATGTCAAGTACCTCGCAATATTGTGTCGAGTATTAAATCATGACTGTAGTATTGGATTAAGATATTGATGAACATGTCGATAAATTGTATAGTTCAAGTATGAGCAAAACTCCACCGGAATTTCAGTAGAGTGTATATTAAATTATTTTAAAAAGACAGTTATGCATAATGGTTTCCGAATGGTTGAGATTGTCATCTTAAAGGATTAATAAGTTATTCGGCTGACCAATTGACTGTAATAATAACATGTAATGAAGCACGGTGTACATGAGTTTAACTATGCTAACAGGTTAAGGTTCGGGTATTAAATTATCCCTGCAGAAAAAGGTTAATGGAAAAGAAAAATAATATGAGCACATCTTTTAAGTTTAAAAGTGATGAAAGTTTAAGTGATAAATTATAAATAATAAAAATGGACATGAAATAAGTGGAATGAATAATGAATCGAGAAAATTTCTCAATATAACAAGGGTGTTGAATTACATATGTTGTGAATTAAATTATGATTAATGTTTTTATAAATTTTCTTCTCCATGCGCGGCCGACACTGGCGACGCGTGGGTTCCTCTGACTTGGGGCTTTCGGCACTGTTCATGATTTTAGTTTCTTTGTAAATTTTAATTGTTTAATGTGTTATTCAGATTGGTTTGAAAATTGGCTATTTTTGTAATATTTAGTTATGGGTGTGTAAGTATACTACAGTAAAAAAAAAAAAAAAGGTGATGCTAGTGTGTTTTGTATTATTTTTTTAATGTATGTTATTAATTATAAAAAAAAAGACAAAATGAAATTAAGTGTTTAATTTGAATATGGGCAAATATCTCAAGGAAAAATAAAATCAGGTTGTATTTTCCATGAAAATGTAAGAACATGTTTATATATATATTCTGAGATTTAATGACTGATTTATTAAAGCCTTAGAATTTGACTAATATTTTAAATTTTCAAATAACATCAAACCACGAAGCAGCTTACCTCAGGTAGGGTGTGCTAGGGGTGCTAATACCTTCCCTAGCTACAACCAATCCCTTACCCTTAAACCTCTGACAAAGATCAGTACATCTGGGTTTCCTAGTAGCCCTTGATTAAATATTAGGTGGCGACTCCCAAAGAACCAATCAAGCAAAAGAATGAAAAATTGCCATCGACGCCGCGCGGGGGACGTGCGACAGAATGGCGACTCCACTGGGGATAGGTATTGTTTTCAACATTATCAGACTAAGCTTTGTGTTTTTATGTGTTAAAGTGTTTTTGTGTTTTGTTTTATTCATGCATTGTATAGAATTCTCTCATGCATCACATATTTTAATTTTTGAAAGCACACAAGCTTTAGGTTAGGTGGGGAAGTAACAGCTTGCCTTATGACTTGAGTCAAGGTTTAAGTTTGTGTAAACCCCAACTCTTCGTTGAGTGCTTAGACTGGTAATGATTGGTACACGTGCCAACCTATTACCTACCGGGCCCCCATATTGCCTTCAAGAGAGTGATCACTAGGACAACGAGAGACCCTTTTTAGAAACCAAGTGGTAAACTAACCCTTTGCCTCACGTAAAAAGATTAGAACATGCATTTAGGATGTATGCTTTATACATATTATTTTGCATCTGAGCAAGCCCTTCTTGAAGCATCTTGAATTCAGGACTTATGGGGGATATAATGGTCATCACTTATGGGGGATATAATGGTCATCACTTAAGAAATTTCTATTTGTAGAGTTCGAGCAAGAAAAAATTCTTGTCTCATCATGCAAGAGTTATGACCATATGTCACCTTTCGAAGGGCAAGTTCATCATATAGATTACATGCCATACATTTATCATGCATGTACTAGGATGAAAAATAGGTTCCCCCATCCGAGGTTTACCACACTAGACTGAAAAGGATGGATAATAAATAAATAGTTAGAGAGAGGCTCATTGTCAAAAGAAAGTTGAAAGCATTAAATGTGAAGTAGCTAGACTCGGATCTGTCTGAACAAATGTTAAGCATCAAATGGAAAGGAAATGTCTGCACAGTCTTCTGTGGGAACACTACTTGTCCACGTCCCATTGAAGCTGCACCTCTCTTTTTCAGTCATGAACAACGACAGCAACGCCTCCAGTCATCAGCTAATGACAACCTTGGTTCTTGGTCAGTTGCATTGTTAGTCGTTCATAGCCTCTACATTTTTCAATGGCACCCAATAGCTATTAACCTTATGTGAATGGTGCATTAGTGTTCTTTGAAGTTTCCCCCACTGTGAGCTCAATTCCAGTTTAGCCGCAAATGATAGGGGTAAAAAAAAAAACATGATTAGACATTGAACTACTATGTGGCAGAGCTCTCTCTGTAGAGATTTGTTTGTGGATCTGCCAGTGGGGAATGCAAGAGGAAATGTAGTAGTTTCATATGTTGTGAAACTTTCCCCCATCAGTTTCAGCACTGAAACACTGTAGTAGGCAGAAAAGTCAGACTTTGTCTAAAAAACATGAGCAGACATCAAACTTCTATATGGCAGAGCTCTCTTTGTAGAGATTTGTTTTTGAATCTGCCAGTGGGGAATGTAAGAGGGGATGTAGCTAGGTACATTGTCGAACAATATTAAATCTCATGTTCTTTCTAGTTTCTTTTCTATTGTAATATTTATCAATAATTGTTGTAGGTTTTTTCACAACAACTCCCTTTTTTTTCATTTCATCAACATTTGATTTATTGAGAGTTGAATTTCATGATTTTTTTTCATATAGGGTGTTTTCGATTTAGTAACCCAGACTACAGGTTGAGAAGTTAACATGGATTGACGTAATCATATCTACTTTATAAAAGAAATAAATAAATAAAATCAAGTTAGAATGGCATGATAAATTAATATGTTGAAAAAAAAATTAATATATTTTAAAATTGAATATGAATCGAGAATGTAAAATATATTTTAAATATTATTTTTTATTTTTCTCATATTTACAACGACTTTGAATAATCGATAGAGGTAAGACAGATCATGAAATTGACAGTGGAGAAAGGATTTGTTAAGCATTAAAAAATAGTTTGGCGGTTAATTACAATGGACTCGCATTCAGAGGATAAAACTCTGACTGGATTCATTTAAAAAATAAATCTCATCAAATACATGAATTAATAAGGAATTATTGAGCCACTTGGTTGATTGATATCGGTGATGTAGAAGGAGGATTTGTGGCTGTGTCAAAATAGAAGACAGACCTATCAACCCCAACTTATTTGAAAAAGGACTCGATAAATCAATAATATATAGTTGAGGGACCAACATGGTTTTCTTTCAGTTTTCTGTTTCTTAAACCTATTATGGAACTAATTAATAGCCCTTACCGTCAAATGTATTATATAAGAGGCATATGACTGAAATTCAACTTAGATGTTTAGGATAAAAAAAAAAAGTCTTATTATCATGTTTGAGGTTATTGAAGAGCTTTATGGAGCTCACCAATCTAGTATTAAGATAAAATGGCTTATTATGAATCATGGATTTTATTGGCTAGGTATAACGAAAGATTGCATTAGTTATGCAAAACGATGCCCATAATGTCAATAGTTTGGTCCAACTCAACATATACCTTTTAATAAACATGATGTAGTGGCCAAACCATGACAATTTAGGAGTTGGGTAATGTGTATCATTGGCAAGATTACCTTTCACTTTTTATACTTTATTTTTCTTTATTGTATTATTTACTATTTTTCTTATTGTTTTTCATAGCGTAATCCTTAGTTTTCTTAGGTTTTTCTTATCCTAATTCTTAGTTTTCTTAGGTTTTTCTTACCAAACCATCTTTGTAGACTTTTTATACTTTATTTTTCCTTCTTTATTCCATTATTTACTATTTTTTTTATTGTTTTTCTTATCCTAATTTTTAGTTTTCTTAGGTTTTTCTTACCAAACCATCTTTGTAGACTTTTTATACTTTATTTTTCCTTCTTTATTCCATTATTTACTATTTTTTTTATTGTTTTTCTTATCCTAATTCTTAGTTTTCTTAGGTTTTTCTTACCAAACCACCTTACTAGGTTATTAAGTTTTTTTCTTTATATATATATATATATATATATATATTAAAACCTTAACTATTTCTCTCGATTTAATCCTTTTGATTTAATTAGATTTTTTAGAACTTTGATTTTTTATTTAACCTCTCTTGATGCCCTTACTATTCCTTACTTTGATTATATATTTATCGAACTTGCATCTATTTGATTATGAGATAGTTTTCGTTTATTCTCAAGTTAAGTTCTAAATATTTATTTTAAATGCTCTAAAAAATAAAATTTAAGAAAATCACTATCAACATCCTCTAATTTGGTCTTTTTTTTTTTTACTTTGTAACCAAGTTTTTGAATATTATACTTTGGAACATGAGATTTGAAGGTGGATAACTCTTTACAACTTTAGGAGCTGGCACTACAAAAACAATCAAGAAAAATATGTATTTATTTACAAAAATAGAATTGTTTTCAAATTATTTAGAAAATCGTTTATCTTTAATCCTTAATTATCACATATGCTAAGGTAACTAGTAAAATCCTTTTAAGATGACCATTGGAAATCAAAGGATGAGGCAGATAATGAGTGAGAGAAGAAAACATGAGACAAGAAGTAAAATCTAGAAGGGTCCCAAGCCCTTACAAGTGGTGTTTGAGCTTCCGACTATGAGGATCTCAACCCTAATAAAAGAGCACAACTCTTCCCTTTATGAACACTGTGTGTTTGGTGGATAGACCAATCACTGTAGGTTTTTGGAATGGTGAAGATAAAAGCTGCTACTTTATTTTCTAAACTTTTGTGGCTTATTCACAACTCTATTATTAGTTCCATTAGGAAAGGTTTCTCCAACTCATGAATTATAAGGTTGGAAAAACTAAGATTGTAAAAGATGGCAGGTTGTCTGTCCAAATTAGATGGATGTAAAAAGGAAATCGAAAGATGTTCAAGAATTTATACATGAAAAAAAAAGAGGAGAAAATAAAAGGACACAATTTGTGTTCTTTTAAGGAAACCAATCTCACATAATAAATAATCTAGGAAAAAAAATTCATACTCATGCTAGTGAAATAATAAAATTGATTAATTATAAATTATATAATAACGTGGGTTTTTTTAAATGGATTATATGTATGGATTATGGGTTTTAGTCAATCAACGATGGACTTATCATACATTGTTTATTAATAAGTGCAAAATATACTTATGTTTTTATTCCTTTTACACTATTTTTTTAATGTATTTTGAGCTTATCTGATCTTATTGGAAGTTATTTTTAAGAGTTTGGCATGCCTAGAAGACATTGTGAATTAATTGCTAAAAGATAAGAATTTCTGCATTTTATGTTTTGGACCTTGCTTCTTGTGATAGGTTTTTCACCAAATTACAATTTTCGAATGTGAACGTGGGCTGAATCAAAGTTAAAGTGCATATATCAAGCTTTCCAGGAAGGTATTATGGGCATAAATATGAAGGACAGATAAAGTCGTTTTGAAGGCGCAAATCTGGATGCAATCTGAAGGACGAGATTGGTCTCTTGGATGATGAGAAAACTAACGGTATTGAGCATTCCACTACGATTGAGAGTCTAACATAGAAACGGTGGGTCTTAGGACCCAAGAATGGTGCAAATGAAGCCTCTAACATGCCATAAATGAAATAATACAGTTGAGATGGTCGGATATTGCAAGAAACCAAGTCGAAAACAAAGTCTAAGTTGCAGTAAAGTTGGAATTACAACAGAGTTGTGATAGTAGTAAGTTCATTTTCAACACAAATTCTGAGGGATTTAACCAACCTTAAGGACCAGATAAAGAAAGAAGAAGTTAAGTAGCATAAGAACTTCTAATTAGCCTAAGAATTTTGAAGAAATTCAGCAGCCAAGGAAGAAAATAAATAGAGTAGAACACAGCTAAAACAGGGGCTCTGCAACATTCTTTTCTTCTCTGCTTTTGTCAATTTTCCAGCAACTATGAACTAATTTCTAATTTCAGTTCAAGAGGAATACACACCATCTCCATTAGCAAGTTGTGAGAGGTAATGTTAACATTGTAATTCTTTCAGATTCAAGTATTTATTTTTTCTTGTTCAGAATTATGCTATTGATTATTACTCAAGCTTATTGAATTGTTTTGAGATGGCATGTATGCTTTCTAGTTTTTTTCAATCCGTAATTGTTGTTAGGGACTGGAGTAAGAACCAAAATAATTAATTTGATTGCTGCAACTCTCATCTTGATTTATTAAGGAAGAATAAACTAAGTTAAATTATCAAGCTTTTGTATGTTTGCTTATAATAAATGCACAGACTTTACTCCTAAAACTACTGCTGTGTGAATGAGAATTGCTTTCTATGATAAATTCGCTTGATGGTAAGAAATTGATTAGAGAGCTTTGTCTAATTAATTTACTTGTAAACTCATTGATTTCCCTCAACTTTAAGGAATATTGAATGTATTTGCTTGACGTGAAAAAATATTTATTTTACTTCAATGGTCAATAAATTTATAGGAATAAATGTGTGGATTCTTAAAATTGAGTTAACGACATATCAATTTATTATTTTTATAAGAATTATTATTTCTTTAATTTTTCATTCAAATCTCCCGTTCTTTTTTATTTTAATATATTGTACACTACAAGATTTCACAGTTTTACCGATGAAAATATTCCGTCAGTGTGTGATTAGCAGTTCGTCAGTGATTTATTTACCGACGTCTTCACCGACGGATTACGTCCGTCGGCTTTCCCTTCTTTGGTGATTCCCCGTTCCGTCGCTATATCAGTCGGAAAAACAAAAAAACCATTTGTCGATAGTTTTACAGACGGAATTTGCGCACCAAAAAAAAGTTTCCCGCTTGAAATATACCGACGGATTTTTATTTTGTCGGTGATATCATGATTTACCGACGGCTATATACCATCGGTAAATTTGTCGGTGAGTGTTTAAAATACCGACCGAATACATCCGTTTGTAAAGTCGTCGGTAATAGTGGCAGCTATTGTCAAATGCCGACGGATTCATTTCGTCGGTAATAGTATTTTTTTCTAAATTTGTTCAAAAAAAATTATTGAGAAAAAATAATATAAAATTAAATAAATTAATGGTAATAAAAACCAATTATGCAAATAAAATTTATATTAAACATCAAAAATAAAAAATCAAAGTTAAATAATATTCATTATAAACTGAATGTGTTTCAAAAAGAGTATTGAATGAAATTTTAAAGGTAAATAATATTTATTACAAATTAATATAAAGGTGGAGCTGGAGGAGGAGGAGATCCTGGAGGAGGAGGCTGGTGGTTATACGGCCAAAAAGAATTAGGCGCATATGTTCCACTTTGTGTTGCCATGTTCATGACCACTTCGCGAAGCTGTTTGTCGCACATCTGCGGCGTCTTGACGAAAACATCCTCCCTCAAAATCTAATCTTATGTGTGGCAAATGTGTGGAGACAAGGAATTCTTGTCTTTTATTAGTGGAAAAATAGAATGGGAGTCGCCACCTAATATTTTGGTCACTAGGAACCCTAACTGGTCTCAGAGATCGGGTACGAGAACTAGTTGCGTAAAGGGAAGGTATTAGCACCCCAAATACGCCCTACCTAAGATAAGCTGCATTGTTTTATTGTCTGATAAAAAATTTAAAGTCTTATTGTGTTTTCTATTTGTTGATCCGTCGATGGTTTAAGAAAAGTTCTCTTCGGTAAAGAGATCTTTATCTTATTGGGTAAAACCTAACTGTTCTAACGTCAACAAAAGAATTTAATATCCGGAATATAACTTACGTATAAGGTCGTAACCCCAGATATTAAAAGAAAACAAAATAAGTTATTTGGAATTTTTGAAATATTGGCCAGTTCTCTTGACTTTAATAAACTGGTTATTAAAGCCACAATGCATGCTAAAACTTTTTTTTTTTTGAAATTTTATTGTTTGAAAACACAATATGAATTTTTTTGAGAGAAACTTGGCCGTATGCATGAAAACAAAACATTTTATTTATATATTTTTTTATGAAAACCAGGTATTTTAATAC
>Ga0325411_1006405_pt1 | contig 12921 bp, 10 predicted proteins | sample PopdelMetagenome_13_FD_206181 | JGI IMG/M metagenome (GOLD analysis project Ga0325411, IMG submission 206181) | Populus deltoides microbial communities from Bellville, Georgia, United States - Xylem-PdIQD-R4 | ecosystem: Host-associated > Plants > Phyllosphere > Stem > Wood/Secondary xylem... | reverse complement strand
TAACTTTAGATAAAATCAAAATATTTTTTAAAAAAGTGAATTCTTGAAATTTATTTTTAGAATTGAACATTGATTGATTGATAATCTTATTCATAAAAGTCCCACTCAACTTCCAACTCCAAGAAACAATTTCTCAAAAATTAAAATAAATATGATAGAAAATCTGAATCATTTTCACAAAGGGCAGTTTTAACATTACTATAAAAAGGACAAAAGAAGATGAGCAAAAGCTGCCTAAAATGGCGGGGCTTTGTTATAAGGTCAAAGTCAAAACCCCTCCCACAAAGCAAATAAACTAGAAAAAGAAAAGAAAAAACAAAACTGAAAATCACGACCTAATAAGCCCACCAAGGAATCAGAGAAGAGAACCTTCTTATCAATGGATTTCCTTCAAAACCCAAGATTTGTTGTATGTATAAGTGATTACAGTCCTCTATTTCTTTAACCAATCACAACTCCACATCTCTCTGCCTGCGTCTTTCTCTCTCTAGATCTATCTTTATTACAACCTTGTTTTCTGTTAGAACATTCTAAAATCCCTTCCCTTGGATTTTTTTTTCCGTCTAATAAATCCTTCAAAGTTTGGGCCTTTTTGCTCTTATCTTAAGGCTTTTGCATTGAAGGATCATAAAGTTTTGTTCCTTACCTCTTGAAATTGATTACAAGGTATGTTTAGAAACTTCTTTGATTCTCAAAAAAAAAAAAAAAGTTTGCAATTCATTTCACGCAATTTTATGAGAAACCCGTAATGTCAAAATTCATTATTTCAAGGGGATTTGGTCCCAAGACATAATTTTTGGGCAGTACCTATTATCTGTATTTTTTGTGTTTATGTTTCAGGGTGATGGTGTCTGCAATTTGACTGACCAGAATCCCTCAAGGCAACTACTTATAGATTCTCGAGGTATACAGAATTATCGTCAGATAGTCTGTAATGTGCTGTGATTTGCATGTTTTGGGTCCTTTCCTTTACATGCCTCCTAATCATTAAGATGATCAATTGTTATGGTGCCTGCATTTGATTATTGTCTCAAAACTTAAACTTCTCTTTCAAATATGGGGCCACACCATGACGACACAATTTTGGTTGATGCATTTTCTAAACTCTACATTATCCAGTTTATAGATATGCAAATTCATCTGGTTCATTAGATTGATAGTGTGTCGGAATATGACTTTTTTAGAGCCCGTATCATGCAGTTTCTGCACCTGCAAAGCAATATGTTTGTTGCATCTTGAATTTTTGATGAGGCAGTGCTGCTTGCGTTTTGGTGCCTCCATAAATGTCATGCTATGCAGTTTGTGCATTATTTGTCATTTGTTGTATTGCGGATTGCTTTTCAGATTCATGGCCTGTGGATTTTAATACATGTCAAAATCATTTTTATGCAATTTCTTGGACATGTTCACTGGCTTCATAATATTGTACTCCTCTGCAGATTAATGGTGTCTGCGCTCAATAAGGGTTTAATTTCTGATACATCTTCTGTGGGGTTGGAGATTGGTGAGAAACAAGAGCCAAGAACAGTCTCTTATATACTTATTGATACTGATTCAAGGAATAGTTTGATTTCTGGGTTATTTGGGAGAGAATATGTAAGTAATGGTATCCGCAACATTGATGAGATTTGTTTCACCCTGTTGGAAGCCTTCCGTCGAGGGTGAAAATTCAAGTAATGGTGGGGATGCTGCTGGTAGAGCTGAGGGATTGTTATGGTACAAGGATTCAGGTCAGCATGTTAATGGGGAATTTTCAATGGCAGTAATTCAAGCGAACAATCTATTGGAAGACTGTAGTCATCTTGAATCAGGTCCAATGAGCTCAGCTGAATCAGGTCCTCATGGAACATTTGTTGGAGTTTATGATGGCCATGGAGGTCCAGAAGCTGCCCGGTTTGTGAATGAGCGCCTTTTCGAAAACATCAAGAGTATGTTTTTTTCCTCTTCCATGATAATTTCATTCTCATTCAAATGATTGTATGCTGTCATTCATGTCATCCCAATCTGGATGGTTGATGGTTCTACAATTGCTCCATGAATATCATCAATGAAATCTTGTTTTTCATGCGTGGTGATGATTATTGTTTTCCACTCATCTTGATGTTGGGCTATTTTGAAGTTCATGAGTATGATGGATACTTTTTTGTGTTTTAGCACCCCACCCGAAGTGCTATTCACCCTCCATGAAGATGCTTTTGTTTTTCACATGAAGAGGTCAAAACAGATTATCTAAGTCAAATTGGAGTGCATTTTAATTATTTCTTTTATTAAGGATCATCGGTTTTTGTTTGGATTTTGATCAGGGACAGAGATAGGGTTCAGAATATGTACAGGTTTAATAAGATCAATGGACAATTAAAATTGATTTCATGTTAAAAAATCTTTTCCAGATATATATGAGCTGTGCTAGATTAATCGAAAGTCAAAACTACAACTTAAATGATCTTTTAAGAATAATGACAATGGATGCACCAAAACCTTTATGTTCCGAGCTTGAGAGCTTCATAATTCCTGCTTCAACACCTAATTTGAATTGAGTTGCAAGTGTACTTATTATTTGCAAGAATTCGTAAAGCAGATTGTGTTTCTGATGTGAATGGTGCATTATACTCACATATGTTTTATTCTTTTCATAATGTGGATGTGTATTTTATTCTTTTCGGGATATGTGGGCTAGATTGTACACTTTCAGTGGAGAGTCTTGGGTTGTTGTGCAGGATGTGGCAGACTACTTGTCTTTGACTTTGTAGGTTTCAAAGGAGGAAAGAGTTAAGGACCTTATATGGTTTTGTTTCTTCTGTGCTGTTTTTTGGTGTCCTTGGTTGGAGAGCAATCCTGGAGTTTTCAGAAATTAATACTCTATGAAACAATTATTATGGGCCAAGATAGTTTCTCGTTCTTCCTTGTGATGTTATGCATCGGGTGCCTTTAGGTGTGTATCCTTATTGGATATTGATTGGATTGGGCTGCTTTATTATGATTTGTTTTTGTTTGCTTTCTTTGGAGGATAGCTCATTCACCTTCGAGTTTTTGTATTTGTTTGGTTGATAACTTAATATGATTTTCTTTTATCTAAAAAAAATTCTTTTCTTCTGCCTTATTTAACTTCTTGTTTATATAGCTAATGCGCATGTTCACTGACATGACAGCTATTCATGGTGCAGAATTCACATCAGAAAACAATGGAATGTCAGCCAATGTTATCAACAAAGCATTTTTGGCAACAGAAGAGGAATTTCTCTCTCTAGTGAAGAAGCAGTGGCTGATTAAGCCACAGATTGCTTCTGTTGGTGCATGTTGTTTGGTAGGTGTAGTATGCAGTGGTGTTCTCTACATTGCAAACGCAGGAGATTCTCGGGTTGTGTTAGGAAGACTGGAAAGGGCCATTAAGGAGATCAAAGCAGTTCAGTTATCATATGAACATAATGCAAGTATAGAATCTGTGAGAGAGGAGTTGCACTCATTGCACCCTGATGATCCACATATTGTTGTTCTAAAGCACAAGGTTTGGCGTGTGAAGGGTCTGATTCAGGTGAATATGGGCCTCTCATATAGCTCTTTTATCATGCCTTTTTTTGAAACTGCAAATTGCTTATTGCCCCATCTTCATTCTTTTTTCGCAAATCAATTTCAATATATTACGGTAAAAAATAAAAAAAAATTAGTCGCGGTGATATCTTTATATGGCTTTGACTTTAGGATAATGCAACTTTATTTTGGCACCGTGATTGCCATTAAGCTTTTTCTATGTTCCACTAGGCACCTAATTTTTCTTTCTATTTCTATGATGATAAATGGTGGCATTTTATATTCATGATTGCTGATATTACAATCTAATCTGTTGGCAAATCTTTGTTGCTTCTTCAGATCTCAAGATCTATAGGTGATGCTTATCTGAAAAGGGCGGAATTTAACAGAGAACCTCTGTTAGCTAAATTTAGATTGCCCGAACCCTTCGATAAACCAATTCTTAAAGCTGAGCCAACAATTTTAGTGCAGAAACTCTGCCCTGAAGATCAGTTTCTTATCTTTGCATCAGATGGCCTGTGGGAGCACCTAAGCAATCAGGAGGCAGTTGACATTGTCCACAGTTGTCCGCGTAATGTAGGATTGCTGTTTATGGTTTCAACTTTCTTTGGTCTTCATGTGACTTACTGTGTTTACTGGCTGTCTATAATACTTCTAAAACTTTCAGAATCAATCATTTTCCTTTGCTTATGAATGGACCTTAATTTATCCAAGTTTTTGCAGGGTGTTGCAAGGAAACTTCTCAAAGCTGCACTTTGTGAAGCAGCAAAGAAAAGAGAAATGAGATATTCAGACTTGAAAAGGATTGATCGTGGTGTCAGGAGACATTTTCATGATGATATCACAGTCATAGTTTTGTTTCTTGATTCGAATCTTGTCAGTCGCAGCTCCTTCCGTGGCCCCCTAATTTCAATCAAGGGAGGTTGTGGTGTCTCTGGAAATGGCAACACTTAGTTTGAGAATTCTTGTTCCCTCTAGCCCCATTTCTTCATTCCTACTGAGAAACTCTTTTTTTTTCTTTGAAGAGGAGAGAGTTGAAAGAATCCCCCCTCCCTTTTTTTCCTTGTTTTGTCAATTGTATAGCCACGCATCTCAGAAACCTACTTATGTAACGTCTTAAAAAACTTCCTTAGGTAGTATAGTTGATGCCTTGACTGACAGATACCTTAACTAAAGCCGTAGTTGCTGTCTGGTTATTGGCATATGATACTTGCTAAGCTACCTACTTACAGTACTGTGGTTTTACTCAACTGCCTTGAGAACTAGAAAAAATAATCCCATTTAAATTGAGAGTCACTATGTTATTCAGTTTTAGTTCATTGAGTTGTCCATTTCCGGTGTGAGTCAGGATCTGCCATCTGGCTCCTTCCAAGCTTGCTGTGTATATTCCCCTTCATCGTTCCTGGACTTGTATTGCAATTAGAAATTATTGGGATATTTCTGCGTGTCATCAGTTTGTGTTTCACTGCACTGTCTAACGGAGTAACAGGTCCAACAGCGGTTATTGTTTGTGCTTTTTTTGTGGGACAGCATCTGGATTTAGCTTTTGCACAGACTAGATTAATGTGTTTATGTTAATTTTACAACTCTCATTGGATTCCAGCCCGAAATGATATGTAATCCATGGGGTACCATCCTCTCCTTGCAAGCTTAGTGTGCTGTTTGCAGTCTTTAATACAGAATTGTGCCAGCTATATCAATAATGGGCCTAGCCTATAGTTATAAAGCAGAGTGATCTGAGATGGACACCTGAAAGAGGCCTCTAAACTTGAAACAAAGGAAAGAAGAAGAGGACAAAGTCTATCGTATATGTGGTTGTGACTTGTGATAGTATAAGAGGCTTCAAGGGTAAATATCATTTATCAGGTGGCTAAGAATAAAATTTATTCAGACCAAGGTTTGGAGTTCGAGTTCTGTTCAGAAAGATAACATATCTGCATTCAATTAGCTTAGCTCATAAAGTTATTCTAAGTTCTAACCTTGTCTTTATGTTGGATCAACGTTTGTCAATCTATGGCAATAGTAATAGTAATAAAAGGTATGGTAATAGTACTAAGGATCTAACTACCCCTCAAAAAAAAACAATCGGCAAAACATGGCCACATTACTGCCCATGAACTATTCCAATGGTTCAGCACCACTGACGCCTTCAAAACATCTTTCTCTTCGTTTCTCTGTCCATCTATCCTCCAAGAAAACAAGAAGATGGCTAGACGCTGATGCCGTAAAACTACCACGCTATCATTCGCTTCAACTTCAACCACTAAGCAAATCCAAAACTGGTCCCATATCAGCAACGATGGCTACTGGGTATGTCAATTGTCCTTACATGTACATACTTGCATGAATTGGATTGGTTGTTACTTGTTAGAGTTTCTGTCTGGTTGCTTGCTGAGAAAATAAAAGGAAAGGAAAAGGATGATGAAAAACTGGCACCTCCCATCTCTACTTCATGAAATACTTGCTTTGTTTGGTTGCTTAGAACATCGGAACCCTGTTAATTAGCACCTAATAAGAAAAATAAAAGATAGACTTAACTTTTTCTTTCACAAATATTGCAAGATTTCAAATCCATTTTCAATTGGCAGTCAAACAGGTCAGAGTGTTTTTTATTCTTTTAGTGGTGGATTTTAGGTTTTCTTTCTTCCTTTTCTTGGCAAAATTTTGTACAGAAGTGGGAAAGAAGTTCTTCCACCAGTTCTTACTTCTAATTCAGAACCACCTCCAGTTTTTGATGGAACAACAAGGTATGGTCTCATTTAGTTCACTTGCTTGCAAATTCACAGCTTATACTATGATAAAATTGCTGAATTTCTTTATCCCTTTACCAATGCATTTCCTCCAATTCCTAAATGGGTGAAAATTAACTAGCAATTTATCTTACATTGTTGTATGTTGCATTCTCTATGTTTTAGGTTGTATATATCGTACACATGTCCCTATGCACAGCGTGTGTGGATTACCCGGAATTGCAAGGTTATTTTTACAACATTTCATGGCCTGTCCTTGGTTTGTTTAGTCTGTATATAATTTCGTCAATACAATCAGTTTGTGGCAATGTTTTTGTTTCATCAAATTGAAAGAGCAGGGACTTCAGGACAAGATAAAATTGGTTCCTATTGATTTACAAGACAGGCCTGCTTGGTACAAGGAGAAAGTGTATCCTCCTAACAAGGTAAAGCTGTTTGATAATCCCAACTAGTGCTGCTGTCTTCTTTCCTGGATTAGTCATGCAAGGTTATTGTGCAGGTGCCTTCACTGGAACACAATAACGAAGTGAAAGGAGAGTCTCTTGATTTGATTAAATATATTGACAGTCACTTCGATGGGCCGTCACTTTTTCCTGATGTAAGATTCAGATTATCCTCTATATCATGTGCTTGAGCCCTTCATTGAAATGGATAATTGATGTTCAGACTGTGAACCATAGGATCCTGCAAAGAAGGAATTTGCAGAGGAGTTGTTTTCCTACACTGGTTCATTCAGCAAAGCCAATAATTCCACATTCAAAGGAGAGGCAGATGAAGCTGGTGAGAATAATGCTTGCTGCCTTTGATGTTTCTCTGTCCTCTAAAAACACAAATAAAAAGACTGAAGTGGTGAATTGCCCCAGGTGCTGCATTTGATTATATTGAAACCGCTCTTTCCAAATTTGACGATGGGCCCTTTTTCCTTGGGCAGTTCAGTCTGGTAAGAGAAGAGTCCTGCATATCCTGTGGCAGCTATACCTGCTATCTGCTACAAGCTAGCTTGAGTTTTATTTCCATCAAGTGTAGCATAATAATGCTTTATATGTCAGTGAAAGTTTATACTGTCATGTTTTTATTTTCTTTAAAATCTCATTTATTTTGTATATTGTTGAAATCTGAATAATGAATGCTCTGATGTGCACAGGTGGATATAGCTTATGCTCCATTTATCGAAAGATTTCAGCCTGCCTTGCTGGAATTTAAGAAGTATGACATCACTGCGGGAAGGCCTAAACTGGCTGCTTGGATTGAGGTATGCTCAAATTGCTGAATCTTTCTTCTGTTCTATTCCCTGATGTCATCCTGTCAATGGTCCATATGCAGTGGGTACCATATCATAGTGAACATGCAAGTGATTCTATGGAGTGTACTGTTATGATTCAACAGTTGAAACATTGTGAAACCACAACGTAATTATATCTGTGTAGGAGATGAACAAAATAGAGGCTTACAACCAAACCAGGGGCCAGCCAAAGCAGCATGTTGAAACCTACAAGAAACGCTTTGCGGTATGGCTTGCTACTGGATTTTGACAAGAACTTGGATTCCTGAAATGTTACAGATTATAAAAATGACAAAAAGAGTAGCTAATGCTCTTCTCTTGCCATGTTTCTTGTGCAGGCTCATCTTTGAGACTTTGGCGTTCCATCTCTTTTTTAAAATAAAATAATTATGTCCAGATTTTCCAGTGGTAGCTCCAGGATTTCTTTCATAACAAATCGTTCGGCGAACCTTTGAGAAATCATCAGTGTTCTCTTGTCATGGTGGTTCGCTGTTTTAATACGGAAATATTGATCATAAGCTTGTCTTCCCAGAGGCATTTAAGAAAAATGGTAGCTAATACACTTCTCTGACCATGTTTCTTGCGCAGGCTCATTTGTGAAACTATGGTGCCGTCTCTACCATGAAATTAAATTATTTAGTGCAGATTTTTCTACGAAAGCTTTATGTGTGTGTGTGTGAGTGTGTATTGGTTAATGGTGCTAGTAGAAGTGAAAACAAATACTATGGGGCTAGTTTGGCCTCCTTTGTGCTTGTTGGGTGTGACTTTTGCGTTGTGCTTCGAGATGAAAAATAAGGAACTGTTGGATGATGTTGTGTTGACAACAATTACTGAGGATGCAGGATGCTTCTCATTTATATATCCATGTACCCGTAATGTTTCTGGAGATGGTCAAAATGAGCATACTCTAGCTGACAGCACAAACATAGTGCGGCAGGAAAGAATGCGTCACGGTTTATTTTTGTTTTTCAGCAATCGGATGCGGCCTAAAACAACCATAGTATGAACTATGAAATACGGTTGTTTAGAGTGTTAGCTACAGTGACAGCATCATCAACATGTGCTTCAGATACTAGGGTAGCCGATAAACTGAAGATGGCTCTTACAATTTACGAAGCAAAATATTGCAATGTCATGCAAAGGCCCTCGCATGCAGCAGGTTTGAGTACGGCAGTCAAATGAACAATGCTATCACTTGCAGACTTGAGGCACGAAGAATGATTCGCAAACAAGGATAAATCATCATCTAATGGCTTGCATTAGAGATTTGAAAACTTCTTCATATTAGTCGTTACTATGATCCTAATATTGCATCTCACTGGAGTTGAGCATCTCGGCAAAACCTACTCCTAAACTTGACAATATCCAAGAGATAATTTTAAGTTGTTAATTCTCTGTAGTTGTTAATTCTTGATCGATTACATTGGACTGAACAAGAATTTTTCAGCTCCGTTGCAAAAATATCACAGTTGTACAACCAGCATCCACCCATGGCATCAATGATCCAGGAGGGATCAAATCAACACTATCAATGGCTATGATCAGACTTTCTGATATCTACATCCTAACAATTCTTCTATATAACAAACTAACATGATTTTAAAAACACTAGGAAAATCCCCAAAGAAACAGGGAGTCTATGCTCGCACCACAAGCAACCTAAATATGTGGACCTTCCCAAGCAAGAAAAAAAAAAGAAGAAAAACCTTTCCCCTTAATTGCCGCCTACTTGAGGAACTCAATCTGTGAGAGCCATCATTGAAATGGGATATGTAAGAAAGTGTCTCAATGTCATCTGCATACATCCTCAGGAGCATGTGTAAGCAATGCACGGCACGGCTGTCAAACTACTTCAGCAATACTTTCCATATCTTACTCATATATATAGCTAAAGACCATACAGAAAGACCTGCTGAGATATAAAGTAAAAGGACACCTGAAGGTACTAAAATCCCTGGTCCTCCAAGGCTGTACAACAAAGAAAAAGGACAAGGGAACAAAGAAACTGTTAGATACAGGGAATGACACAAAAAAATCTTCTGAGACATCAATCACCAAGTTAGCGTAAATAAACCACATAGCAGGAGGAACCATGTGATAGGAAATAGATGGGACCTGCTGTCTCGGGTAGCCAAGAGGATAGTTAGTGAAATCATCTGGGTAGCAGTTTTCCACTTCCCTAAGTTATTTACAGCAACAGCCTGAGAATAGGAATCATTCTTAATATATAAATCACAGTTAATAGAGAGGCATTTTCTCTTAACAGCTGAATTTTTTTGAAAAGTTGGAGAAGAAAAGGGAGAGGTGTTTGTGGAGCTTGGACAGCAGCAGACAAACCTCTAAAAGTCTTGTATTCTGTGAAGCAGCCCATTCTCTAACTGCAGACATGGTTATCTAAAAAAAGAAGCAAATCAATTGGTCAGATTAAATCCATGATATCTCACAAGAATACATGATCACCTAAAGGGAGAAAGAAGAACAGCATATGACATAGGCACTCTGAAAACTATAATGATTCATTGAAGCAATTGTGTATGGTTGAAGAGGATTGACATGATTCACGATCACATAAAAAACAACCTACCATTGAGTTCCTTGAAAAACCCAACTAAAAGACTTGCAACAAACCCAAAGAAAACAAGAAAATGCATCATTATATTTCAATGAGCAATGCCGCACAAAAGATGTTCTTGATGTCGGTTATGAATTTACAAGAATTACAGGTAATAGGTGCATTCATATCTGCATTACCTCCCGTCCAATAATTGCAATCGCTGGTACAGTGAAAAGCCACGGTACTTCTCTAAACATTGCAACCTCCAAAGGTCGGGAACATAATAAGATCAAGGTAGCAGCAACCATAAGCTGCATTTAATAGACATAAGAATCAAATAAGAAATCTCAAACATTTCTCAGAAGTTGAACAAACCATACATACTAATTCCACCACGCTTGAAAAAACACCATTAGGTCCATTACCTTATCAGCTACCGGATCCAAAAACGCACCAAAAACTGTGCCTAACTTCATCTGCAACACAGCGAAACATTTAGATTTAACCAATCACACAAACTACAACAGAATTTACTCTCTCTTTCTGATCGTATAAAAGACTACACCTTTCGTGCAAGGTACCCGTCAAGCCAATCAGTAATTGCTGCGGCAACAAAAATACTTGTTGTAGCGGTTCTTGCCCACCAACTATCCACATAAAATGCTACAGCACAAAAAATTACAGCGTCAGACTCTTTGAATCCAAATCACATTTAAATTTTAATTCTACGAATAAAAATATTCAATTAAATTTTATTTCTACAACTTTAAAATATTCAAATGGAATGCAAAACTAAAAACAAAATTTAGCATAAATACAAAAATCATGCTCGCTTTAACCACCAAAATGATAAACTAATTTCATGCCTCCAATAAATTGCCAAAAAAAAAAAAGGAGATGCATTGCTCCAATAATAAAATCTACAGCTCAAAATGCCATTAAAACCAATTAAATCAATACACATCTCTACAAAAAAAATATATCAAATTACCATTAAAAATCCAATTAGCCAGTAAAAAACAAAACTAAAAACCCAAAACTAATAAACACGCGTAAATAAAAATCATAACTTGAAAAAAAAAAACTAAAACGGTGCGTACTGGCAACAAGTAGCGGCACGGCAGCTACGCGACCGAGGGTTAAAATGGTAGGCAAAGTGAGCAATTTGGAATCGTGATTCTGCATGGACGGTGACACAGACGGCGGTTGATTTTGACGGTCATTTTTATGCCAATCAACATCGCCGTCGATTTTATTCTCGGCTCCCATATCAGAAACGAAACCCGACCCGGGAGAGGAAGCTGAAGGCGGCGAGTCGGATCTGGAGAAGTGGGTGGATGAACTAGATTTGCGAGAGGGAAATAAAAGAGAGCCACGAAACGTAGCTCCTAAAAAGTTTTTGCTACTTTTGTTATAATTATAACTAGTAATGTTATAATGGTAATAATAGGGGGTATTTTTATTATTCTTATTAGAGGGGAGGTGTGCGCAGGGTGTTAACGCGCGCAAACTTTTATCGCTGTTTAGGGGTGTAGAGAGAGAGTGAGGAGTGAGAAATGGGGCGGGGTTGGCGGTGGAGGTGGTGGTGGTGATTGTGTGGGCTAATTTTTTGTGGTGAAGGAGTGAAACTGCCATGCTTAGTTTAAGGGTTGGCATGATGGCGGTTGCGGTTGCGGTTGTGGTGGTGGATCAGGAAGGGATTTGAACTTTTGATTTTTGAGCTGGGATTTGAAATTGAAGGGAAAGATGGATTTTGTGTGTTCAGTGGAAGTTGGTTTTGTTTCGGGGGTCCTGATTTGGTGGGTGGGGATTCTAGGAGTTGTTCCTACTTCCTAGGCATATTTTAGCGTTATTTTTTCTGTCTTTTTTGCTCCGTGTATTGTACGGTGTATTTCGTTTCAGTCCCTATACTCCTAACTGCATCAATCGAGTACCGTAACTGGGCTACTAATTCTCTTTTTGTTCCTTGATGAATCGTTTTAGTGCATGGTGCTGGATAGGAAGGGACTGGTAGCTAAGGACAGGATTTGGAGGACTTTTTACTAGTTTAAAAATGGAAGGGGGAGTTTCTTATTGTATTTTCAAAATTACATTTTTAAATAAAATATGTTAACTCTATAGTTGAATTTATTTTTTTAATTACACCTTAATGCTTTTTAGAAAAGATATTCTTCACAGACTCTTCGTATAATTATGTAAATTTACCACTAAAAAACTAATCCATTCTGTATACCATATGCTGTAAGACTTGTTAAAAAAGTATATGATAAAATCGTGCATGGAAGTCTTGTAAATTACCAATATCCCAAACCTAACCTATCCAAACATAAATTATTATCACACTGTAAGGAAAACTTTTAAATCATATATCCCGCAATTATTTTTTAAAATATTTAAGAATATGATAATGGTTGTTTTTAAAGTTTGTTTTTCTAATAAATATATTAAAATAATATTATTTGAATTTTAAAAAGTTATATTTGATACAGTATATCAAAATAATATGGAAAACACCTAAAAAAATATTAAAAAATCATTTAAAAAAAAATAAAATGTAAAAACAAAAATTTCTTTCATTATTCATTTTATGTTGTGTGTGTGCATAAAAGCCTTAAAAAAGCAAAGGTCAAGCTGTAGGACATGATTTGTACAGAGTTGGTGGCTGATTAAGCTTTTTCCTGTATCAAAATAGATTAACTCACCTTGTTATCGAAAAGTCAATTAAATTGGGTTTCGAAACACCTTCCTCTGAAAGTCAAATGAAATAGGCGGTCGAATGAGAGATATTAATCTATTTTATACATTGG
>Ga0325411_1006402_pt1 | contig 12923 bp, 5 predicted proteins | sample PopdelMetagenome_13_FD_206181 | JGI IMG/M metagenome (GOLD analysis project Ga0325411, IMG submission 206181) | Populus deltoides microbial communities from Bellville, Georgia, United States - Xylem-PdIQD-R4 | ecosystem: Host-associated > Plants > Phyllosphere > Stem > Wood/Secondary xylem... | reverse complement strand
ATCCCAAGATATGATTTTATATTACTATTTAATACACATTCTTCAAGTAAAAATCATTTAAGCTTAAAATGTGTATATGCACGACTTACACTATGTTGTGCTTAATTTTTTATTAATTAGAATGTGATGAAGAGATTTAAATTTGTGATACTTGATTAATAAAGTTTTGTAAGTACGTTAAGAAATTATTTTGGCCTAAAAGTTTAATTTTTTAGGTGACATAGTTTTTTAACAGTAAACTTGACCAAATTCAAATGAAACGACTTAAACAGGTCAACTTTTAGTATTTTATTCAATTTTTATCTAAAATAATATTATTTTATTTTAAAAAAAACAGTATTATTTTGAGATTTACCAAAAAACCCGAGAACTGGATATTGGCCGTGGTATGATAAACATGATTCAAATCAAGGTGAGAAAAAATATCCTAGCAGAAGATTCAGCGAAACTTATTGAGTTGTAGAAATAAGTTTTGCAGTTAAATTAAATTCTCGACAGGCATTCCAAAACAAGTGCCGGAAAAAAGTCTTGGATTTGAAGAGAGTTGCTAAAACGCATGGGAATGACTCACAATACGACTCGATCACTGGAAGATGTTACTGGATCCTTTGCAAATGAAGATTTTGCATGCACATGAAATTATGCCTGAATTAGACATATACTGCCAAGTGCTTTTAGTGTCCAAACAGATTTCAGGAGAGAGAAAAAAAAGAAACCAGATTTATACATATAGAAAATAACTGCTACTCTGATGTATTATTATATTCTGGTTGTAACTTCAGGGGCGTTCATTGAGTTCATAGTTTTACTCCGATGGTGGAACCATAACTTGCAGGAGCTAACCCAAAACATTCTAGGAAGCATGTAAGAATCAAGTGCTTCTACTTGGGTCATTTTTTTCCCGTCTTTGATCATCTTGGCCAACGCTGATTCGCAAAGCTTATCCAGAATCAGGCAAATGTAATAAGAAAAAAAAAAAAAAAAAAAAAAAACCCTAGTGAAAATGGACAGCAGGACTCGTGCCAACATGACAGATACTATTTATGCTTCGACCTATAATCTCTAGAAGTAATGATTTGCAACTTAAGACCAGGAAACGTGCTATCAAGCGCTGTCTGCACGTCCTTGTCTCTCTTCCGGGGTTTTCTCTTAGGTTTTACTCCACTTAATTGAAGAAAATCAAGTTCAATCTCCGCTTTCGTTAGCGAAATCGAAAAACCTTGTTTCTTGATCGCCATGCCCTTCTTATTTCCACGACTACTCGTCACTACCGATTTAGCAACATCCTCCTGCTTCTCCTGCTGCTGCTGCTGCAGGACTGTTGACGGTCCAACGACAATATTATCCGATGGAGTAGTGGCACTGCTGGCTGCTTCGGATTTCTTAACGTCGGACTTGGTAACGACGCTATTAGTTCTTAAACGAACTATAATTTTGCTTTCATCGTGAGAAGAAGATTTTTGGATGGGAGGATGATCAGGGGATTGCTTGGGGAACTTTCGTACTGGCTTTCTAATTGGTTTCATGGCTTTACCTTAATTATTGATGGAATTGAGAAAGACTTCTTGAAATTTTTAGACCTCCGACTATCCCATATATTAATATATATATATATATATATAGAGAGAGAGAGAGAGAGAGAGAGAGAAAGGGGGGCTTGATCCGTTTATGACTTGGTTTGCCAATCCAGGTAGAATTCGGATTAGAATTCCGATTTTTAATTGAGAGTGACAGAGAAGTTGAGAATTAACTTTTTTTCCGGCATTCGTAGTGGTCATGATGTTTTTTTAAAAAAAAAAAGGAAAGAAAAAATGTGACGGAGCATATACATTAAGAAATTGAGAGATAATTTTATTCATAGAAATTCCACATCACCAATTTAGCTACAATTCTACCCTTTGGCCCATCAATTTTGAGTAAAACACAAGCATAGTCATGGAACACAGATAGCTTGTTTAAAAGGGTGATTGAGATTATGATTCTAAGGTGGTTTTAAGAAAGAAAGAAAGAAAAATGGTTATAAATTAATTTTTAATATTTTTAAATTATTTTAATATATTAACGTTAAAAATATATTATTTTAATATATTTTCTGACTAAAAAAAATCGCAGTTCCTGTCTGTCTTCATCATTAGAGGCAGGAAGCAAAACAAAAAAGAAATCAAATACAGGGACTAAAAATGTTTAAAAAGAAAGTGAAAATGTCAAAAATGCCATCTGGAGTTGAAAGGAATTGCGTTCATATACAAATAATTTCGAACAAAGACAGATCCTTGAGCTTAGAAGGCACACAATATGATCAATACGGCAGGCGCCGTGCACTTCGGATGGATTTCCATCTCCATGTTTTAATCTTCCAGCCACTGATTACAGCATCCAACTTTCCAATAAATACAATGGTAAACAACCAATCAACAAGGGCACAAGTCTGGGTAGCACTGTCCCCGTCTGTAGTCTGCTGCGGGAGGCACAAAGCAGCAACTCAGGCCCCATCACTTGTTTGGCAAGAACCTGGGCTGCACCCCTGAGAGACATCAGCAGGCTTTGGAATGTTAAAAGCAAACTATTCAATGCATTCACTGTTATGAACTGGACCTAAAACTGTGTTCGCCTCTCTTTCCACAGCTAGTCTGCTACATTACATCTTCTGTAGATAACATGTAAACAATTCCGAACAATTCTAACAGGACCTACGACAACTGAAACATTTTACATTTAGCGAGCTTGTGCCTGAAAAGACACCACCACATGCACGATCCAATAACAAAAAGCAGAGCCAGACTCGTATAACAGTTTATAGACTCGCAGTACAAAGAATTTTCAAAAATCAAGCCTTCGAAATGCAGGAAAAGAAAACATGTTGGGGGAATAAACTCGAGTTTATAATCAATAAGACGACGACAATTACCACTCTTCCTCCACACAAACTCTTCACGTCAATCTCAGAAGCAATCCAATCAGCATTCCGTTAGATCCAACTGTGAGCAAAACAGTACATATCAAGAGATAACAAACACATAAATTGCTTATCTCAAACAATGGTTCCAAAATATTATGGCCGCAGGAGTAGGATCTCTTCCTTTTCAGTTCTGCAAATGACTGAGGAGCTTATCCATGGTCTCAATTGGATTCATATGAATGGATCAGAGCTCACAGAAGCTAAACAACAATTACGGAAATAAAGTGCATGCAATATGGAGTGTATTCGCTCAAACAGTTTCAAGTACAAATGGAATCAAATTTATTGTTTTACAGCATAGTCATTAATTCGAAGGTTTTAATCAAGAAAACTAGGAGCAAAGGAAAAATAAAAACTATAACAATTTTCTACAAAAATCCCAATCCATTGAACCACTCATTTATATGTTGAGAAAAAAGGACATAACTCTGAGGACATTGATTATCAAACACAAGATTGATATTTAAGATAACTGCAGCCGAAATAATCATATAAATCAATATAGCATATAATTCAGGGCATTCATCGAATTTATTATTTTATGTACATGATGTAAACATAAGAGCACCCAGCCCAAAAAGTTGAAAGAAGTGTACAAGACTTGCATCCTCCTATCCTCATTCTCCAACAACATAGTACTTAGATTCAGTAAAGTTTTCTCATCATTAATAATCTTGTCCGACGCTAATTGGCAAAGCATACTGACACTAATCTGCAAGTATCAAGTGTGATAAAATTCTGAAAATGATAAGATAGGGGCTTGAGTACTTTATATGAATGCTGTTCAGATCCTAGGCCACTTCTAGGACTTGATTCAACCAGATTAAATTTCAAAGATTGCATTGCAGAATCAAATTTCCTCCATATAAAAAATTGAAATGGCCACATTCTTCAATCTTGCAATCTTACTAAAAACAACCATGACAGCCATAGCTCATATAACTTTCACAAAGACAAACAGTTAAAAAAAAGTTGCTTAGCTAATCAAACGATAACATTTCTTTCATCACATCAATCAAGGTCCTGTAAGTTTGGCATATTTCAAACTGAAACAAATCAAAATACCAAGTACATAAATTGATTATAGCTTCACCAGCCAAACAAATCAAGTTTCCATTGGTACTTGTTGCTTCCAGATATTCCTGCAACATCCTAGAATCATAATCAGGGTTCTAATCCCAGATTTTCAATCCCAGTTATGCAACAGCATGCAATCCAAAGTAGCTAAGTTACTATACATATACTGATACACATGGTGAGACACGGCCAAGGGAACAAAGGGAAAGAATAAGGAAAGATTCCATTTAAAGATTCAACCGGGTATATTTCTCTTAATGGAATAAATTGAGTTAATAAAATACTGATTAATTCATTCATTAAAGTTTAATAAGTATGTAACATTCAAAGAAAAAAAATGCAAGCTAGTCTGGGAATTTGTTTTCTCAGTGGCGTCGCTCAAAAACCTTTAAATAAACAACTGATATGCACTTTAAAGCATACTACCATAATATGAAATGTGAACCAAGTCTGGTAAAAAATGCTAAACTAAGTGACGTACACTACCCAGCATCCGTACATGAATTGAAATATTCCGCATTCTAGGTAACTATGATCTTGATCATTGGAGTTATTTATGATAGCTACCAACTTGTAGCTTGATAATTGCAACTCCATGATGACATGGTATTTTCTGTATGATCTTACAATCTGGTCAAAAATACAATAACTTAATCCATGTATGAAACAACTCATCTCATAAATCTAGCAAATCATATGCTTTCTCTTCTTAGAAGACACGTTTCTTATTAATCGCAACATTATGAATCGATCACGCCGGCTTCTAATCATGACACATGGCCCGTGCAGTCCACAAATAACGACAACGATGTGCATGGCTCACTCTTCAAAAAAGGAAAGGCAAGCAGAAGAAAATGGCTCAAACCCTCAAAGAATCAGACTTTCCTTTAATCAATTAAAAGCCGTTAAAATAAATGTGTTTTGCTCTGATAAAGGCATATTTATAATGGAAAGAGATGCAGACTACCAACTTGTTCGCTTGATAATTGCAACTCCATGATGACATGATATTTTCTGTATGATCTTACAATCTGGTCAAAAATACAATAACTTAATCCATGTATGAAACAACTCATCTCATAAATCTAGCAAATCATATTCTTTCTCTTTTTAGAAGACACGTTTCTTATTAATCGCAACATTATGAATCGATCATGCCGGCTTCTAATCATGACACACATGCATGGCCCGTGCAGTCCACAAATAACGACAACAACGTGCATGGCTCACTCTTCAAAAAAGGAAAGGCAAACATAAGAAAATTGCTCAATTCCTCAAAGAATCAGACATTCCTTTAATCAATTAAAAGTCGTTAAAATAAATGTGTTTTGCTCTGATAACGGCATATTTATAATGGAAAGAGATGCAGAAATGAGACATGTAAGTCAATCACACACCATATACCAACTATTTAGGTTTTGGGTTCTAGAAATAATTCATGTTGTTGGAATAACAAGTTCTCGAAAACCAGCATGGAACAGAGAGTTGGGAAAAGCATCTTGATTTCAAACTAACTGAAAACATAAACATCAAAGTTATTCATATCTTCTACTCATTGGAGAGACTTTTCTTGTGTACATCTGTAGCTACCCATAACATAAACTATAACACTAACCCTTCCAACATTCCCAACGACTCCTCGGTGATTAGAAAAGGGCACAAAAACAAGATACATTTGTTACCCTTTCATCTTCACGGGATCATGTGTTTGTTACATTGATTTCGGCATATAAAAAAGGTCTGACAGTCATCACCTCCAACTTCTCAGTCGATTCTCTAACCCTGCAGAGCAGGAGAACTACATTCTCAACTGTATAAATCAAAGCATAAAACAAATTAGCTGAAAATTTATTTTAAAAAATAAATCACATGGTCATTATATATCTATTTACTATTATTTTACTTAAAACCACAACAGCAAGCCACCAATTCCTCTTCCTGTTTCATTGATTCACTGAGCCATCAACTAGGAAATGAAAAAAAGAAGAAGAAGAAGAAGAAAGAAAGAAAATCCTTAAAACAAACAAAAAATCAACACAAAATCAGACCTTCGAAGGAGCTTCATGAACCTTATAGCAATCCGGGGTGATCGAATCCAGCCACATACCAGGAAACAAGCACTGCAAAAACAAAACCAACAAAAAAAAACACATAAATTAGTCACCAATTCCATCAATTTACCAACAAAAAAGAAACTTTATAAAACAGAAATAAAGAAAAAGAAAAATAATAGTGACATACATCAAGTTGTTTCTGCACATGCTTCGCTCTCTTCTTAGGCCTTCTCGCCGGCTTTGACCCAGTCAAGGAATAAATATCCTCTTCAATTTCCACTTTCGTAAGAGGAATCGAAAACCTCACCTTCTTCTCCTTTTCCTTTTCCTTCCCCTTACCCCTCTCCTTCTTGTTATTATTATTATTGTCATTATCATTATCATAATTATTAGCGTCATTACCATTCCGGTTGGACCGAGTCAATTCAGTCCGGTTACTACCCGGCACCTGAGGTTTGATCTCCGGCACCGCACCCCCACAAATCTTCAAAGCACCTCCATTCCCATTCAAACCCTTGTTGTTATTATTATTACTATCATTATTAATATTATTAACAGCTCTCCTCGGCCTCAGATTCCACGTCTTCGGCATCAGTTCCTCCACGTCCTCCACTACAGCAGCAGAGCCCTGATCCACTGCACCCGCAGCAACATCACCAACCACGCCCTTGCTGCTTCCGCTGCTGCTTCCGCTTCCGCTGCTGTTTTTGTTAGTCCTCAACCGAATAAAGATCTTCGATTTCCTCTCCGAATTCTCAACATCACCAGATTTTTTCTTCAATAGTTTTTCAATCTTGACCCCGCCGTCTCCCTCCGAATCCGCCGCAGAAGCAGCATCGCGGTGAGGAGATTTGTGAGTGCGAAAGCGGTGGTGGTGGTTGGTAACGTTATTGGAATGGTTCATTGACCATTTTAGGTCTTGCAAAGGGAAGTTATGGAGTGGCTGGTGTGGTTTCACAGTACTAGTAGTAGTAGTAGAAGAAGCCATGATAGTGTTGTTGTTTGTGTTTGGCTCAGTTTCCGGTTCAGTGCGAAACACCATTGAAGAGAAAGAGTCCGATTCTTTCTCTGTTTTCGAGAAGCAAAACGACAGCTTATCAGGGATTCTGATGGAGAAGGGAATCAGAAATTCTAGAGCATGGGCTTGTCTGATAAGAAAAGATGGAGGGAAGAGGAGTAGAGGAAGCAGTTAATATACTACTGCCTGCCTGTTGAGGATACTCTAGTCTCAACAGAGGAGGATGGAAACAAGAAGGTTAATTATTGTATTGCCAATTTCGTCCTTGGGATATTCAGTGTATTTGCATTTTGCCCTAGTGGGATTTGATTACTTGGGTACGGTTTTATCTATCTGTAGGCGTTTTTTTTCCGCTCACAAGGCAGGTTCCGCGAGAACCAGTGTAGATTTTGTTTTCTATAATAGATTTTTTAATCTATTAATTGCTAGGGCGTAAATTTTTGTGTACATTATTTATTTAATATTGTTTCCATATGTGTTCCAAAACTTTGGTATAGGATAGCATGTTAATATTTATTTAATATTGTTGATGTGAAAAAATTATTTAAAATACCAAATATATATTATGCAAAATTAGTATTGTGGTGAAAATAGCTTAAAAGGAAGAAGAAGAAGAAGAAGATTTTGTTGCGGAATAAAGAGGGTTGTTATTTTGTTTGTCCTGGCATTGCAAGAACTTAAATCACTTTCCCTCTGCATGTTCGTAAAATAAGGCTGTTGTTAGTATAAGCTATTATGGAGAATCTAACGAGTCATGTGTGGAACATCTGTGTTGTGTTCTTACTCCATTTGGTCCTTAAATCTCGAGCGTATTAATCTCCCAACTGCATCCAACAGGTGGCTACAACTTTAGACACCGAGGAAAAGGTTGTTGACTGGTGGTGGGTTCATTGCAGGATGCCAAGACGAGAGGCTCAAATCAAGGAAAAACATACCCTTATCACGAAGGATCACAATTTAACATCGACTTATCCGAACCAACCTAGATCAATATGTTTTTTTTTTTAATTACCTTATTTAATAGTCGAAATGATTGGAAATCTTCAATATTTATCCTTTCTTAGGAGGTAGGTGGTGATAGATTTATATTTATAAGAGGTAATAGATTTAATATGGATATTGTCGAAGCCGATTCAAGTTTAATAATATATATATATATAATTTTATTTTATGTTGAATAATAAATAACACCCGAGTAACTAATATTGATATAAATACTAAACTCGAGAAATAAAATACAAATATTTAAATTTTTTACATGTTAAGTAACAAGTAGAGTATATGTGTATATATATATATAAGCAAAAACTCAGATTTGTGAATGTTCATTAACATGCTTTCTTGTTATTGTGATATATTATAGATCAAGTTTATCCTACAAAAGTGTACAAGAATCCTTCTCTTATATGAAAAATTGTGATTTATTTTTTTACCTTGTTTGATTTTGTGTTCTTCAACTGCTTCTTGGGTTTTTTTTACGTAATAACTTGGTTTTTTATATCATAAGAGTGTTATTTAGGTGTTTGTAGACAAAAATAGATCGAAAATGAGTTTTTAACTCAGAAAAACTATTTATTATTTTTCAGCCACCACTAATGACCGAAATCTAAATAAGAAAAGACAACGTCTTCTTTGTCTTGTTAAAAAAAATTAATGACTAGTGATCCACCATTTACAAAAAGAAAAAAATAATTAAGAAGAGAACATGAATGTTAGGTCACCTAGGTTAGGCTTGTGCTCGTAACCTTTTTTTTATTTTTATTTTTTATCTTGTTTTTCCCTTCAATTTTTCATTCCAATTACATCCTTTATTTTTATAAAAAAAATTTATTTATTTTTGTTATCATATATTTAGCTAGAAATATTTTTTAAAGAAAAACTATAAATCCTAATGAAATCCATGATCAAGTGAATTTGACAAATTATACCACAAAACCGATTTAATATTTTATCATTTTTTTCATTTATTTTTTTATTATAGTTACATGTTTTAACTTTGTTTCAGAAAAATCTCTATTTTTTCTTCATATGATTAGGTAAAAAATAAATTTTTAAAAATAAAATTATCTAACACAATAAAATTTATAACTTGAGTTTGATAGATTAAATCACAAAATAAAAATCAATTATGTATATTATCATCTTAATATTTTTTAAAAAATATTATAAATTAATCTTTGTAATATGTTTCATTTTGATTTTTAAATAATTATTATAATCTAAAAATTCAAATCACAAGTTTAGCTAATTAATCAAGATTCTCCAGAATCCATTCAGTGCATCACCATGTAAAAAAAAAATCTGAATTTATGTTCTTGGAATTTTTTTTCCGTCCATTTTTTTTAAAAAATTCATTATAACCGCAACGTAACGCACCCTCGTGTCATCTAACAGAGTCATGATGGATTGACCATGACCCAGTTCAATGTTTATTCAATTTTCAATTCTGAGGTCATCAGACCTCTTCGGATGGTTATACCGAGGATAAATTTAGTGGTTAGCACGTAAAATTAAAAAATATTAGCGGATCGATATAAAAGTAAAAAATTTCAGTGAAATAATATGTTTTGATTATATGTGTTTCAAAATATGATAGGTGAAACTTTAATTATCTTATTTAATTGGTTTATAATGATTAGTGAAATAGATTGATTTTAAAATTAATAAAAAAAATTTCAAACCTATCAAAATTAAAATAAAAGTGTTAGCGAATTTTTTATTAAAAAATTTAACAGTTTGTGTAACGATATAGTAGGTATTTCAGAGAAAACGTCATTCAAAAACTTTTATAAAAATTTAAGTACGATCTATCGACTAGATTAAAAGTTATGGCTCTTTTGAGCTAATATTCTAGTCCAGCTTGACCAGATATTCTCTTAATATATAAATATATCTGTTAGGTCATCCACATAGTCTGTTTGGATTAACTTCTTATTTGGTTATAGCAGACTCACACCTGACTAATCAGAATCACCCACTATGGTATGAACAATAACTTTTTAATATTTTAATTGCATTCTATTTTTTAGTCTACAAGTTGAACAAGAGATGTATATTTTTTACCTATAAACATATTTAGAAGAAAATCTTTATAAAATTATAATTTTTATGTAAATTAATCAATTGATTAATTCAATTAGATCCAACTATTTGATCAATTAAAGTAAAAAATTAAAGTTTAATTATTTCATGTTATTGAACATGATTAAACTATGCTATTTCACCGTATTTTTTTAGAACGGTTCAGATAAAATTTTACATGTACTGTGCTGATTTGTTTTTTAAAATCCTTGTACCGAGACACGTTCATCACACCATGCAGAGCGTGTCAAATGTTGTAATGAGTAGAGACACCCTTGGCATTAATGTGGTTTGTTGTTCACTCATTGACCAGTCCTATCTGTCGATATCGAGCGACTTCCATTTGGAAATGGAAACAACATGCTAATTTATTTCTTTTCGCCTTTTCTTTCATTTTTTAATTGATAAAATATTTTCCAATTAGTTTGTGATTTTTACATATAAACATTAAAAATTAATGAAATCAAGTTTGTTAGGATAAATTTAATTAAATCACCTCCGTTTAAATTAAATTAATAACTTTAATATCTTATAAAAGATCAAAAGTTATAAAATAATACAAAAAAAGTTAAAATTAAGACCTAATCAAAACTCTAATTAACTTATAATCTCGGTCAAAAACTTATTGAATTTTTTATTAAAATAATTTTTTTTTTTACAAAATTATATTAATATAAATTAACTCTCCCGCTTATAACATATAGTCATATTCTTTTTTAAAAATGTCAGGCTAAAACCTCTTTATTATATATATACTTTTAAAAAAAGTTTTTATATTTTCAAAAACTTGATCTTGGATTAGAATACAAAATCAACGGCCATCCATCTACAATCTGGAGGGTTAATTTTTTTTTCAACTATAAAACCCAAAAGTTTTAAATGCGAATGCGTCAAACAAAGCAAGTCCAAATGACTATTACCACTCTTTGTCGGATTATATTTTACCCCACCTGTTACGACGTCGTCAATGCAATACCTATCTCTGTTTTAAAAAATTAACTTTTTATTATAAAGTTCTAATTAGGAAAGCTTACGGGCCCACGAACTCGAGGTGTTTATGGGCTCAATATAAGGCCCATAAAAGAGGACCAAAAATGCACTCGAGTAGTTTTAATTTTTTCGAGGCTCGTACTGAATCTCTTTATTTTCTGGATCGTCGGTGAATTATTCTTTGAATTCATTTTGAAAAAAAAAAAAAAATCAAATCCGAAACCCAATAAAAGTAATAATAATATTATCGTTTAGATTGTAAATATTTCTTTTACTTTCTCACATTCTTTTGTTGACATCTCTTACTTATCTGAGAATCAGAAAATTTCCTTTTCAATTCTTATACAGAGCTACAGTATATTAGTAACAAAATAGTTTATTGGGTGCGCTACGTACAGATTGGATCATAATTTTTTTGAAATAAAATATAAGGAACTATTTTGTATTGTAGTTAAATCTTACTTAAAAAGTCAATTTTAAAAACTGATGACTGACTCTTTATATAATTTAAGATTAAAATTAAATTGTGTAAAAATTATTTTGATATATTTTAGTCAACCTGAAAGATCCAAAACAACTTAAATAATTAATAAAAATATAATTTTTTTTAAATTATGATAATTTTTTATTTTAATATTAAAATAGTAACATAGATCAACTCAAACTTTAAAGCTTAACCAGTCACACGATCCTTATCATTAACTCCATTAGATTTAATAATTTTGATTTTTTTTTGTTTGAAAAAAACTACTTTACTTTATGATATAATAACAAAATTAAACACTTGTAAAATTAAAAACCAATAAAAAACTAGAACATTTATTTAAAACTACAATAATCTCATAGAAAATAAATATAAACAAATTATAAAAGCCAATTCAAAATAAATCAAATATTAAAGAATATAATTAAAAAAATTAAATAAAAAAAACCTAGAAGATGATTTTTTTAAAAAAAAAAACCCGATCCAACATATCAACTTTGAAACCTCTCAATCTAATTATTTGCCTAACTTGAATTTAAAATTAACTCATGAAAGTTGGTTTGATATGACCCAATTAACTTGATAAGTATAAAGATAACTAAGACTACTAGTAAAATACGTGGTTTGTTTTTTTTTTCAAATAAATAAATAAATTCAAAATAATATTTTTTTATAATATTGAAATGATGATATATTAAATAAACTCAAACTTTGTAACCCAACCTACCAAACTCATGATTCAGATCATTAACTTCATTAGGTTTAAAAACTTTTTTTAATCTATTTTTTACTTAATTTAATGATAACAAAAATATATACTGATAAAATTAAACACTAATCCAATTTGAGATTGCAATAATCTTGTATAAAACAAAACATATAAAAACCAATTCAAAATTAATAAAATATAAAGGACAAAAAATAAAAACAAAAAAAAATCTAAAATTTATAACTCCAATAATTTCATAGAAAATAAAATAAATTATAAATTCAAAATTCATAAAATATTTTAAAAAAAATTGAAAAAAAAGAAAAGAAACAATGGGGCAGCTCCTTCACTGTTAAAACACAAACACAGTGAAGTTGCTGGAGTTTCACAAAGAAAAAAAATTGAAAGATAGAGTTAAAAAAAAAGAAGGAAAAAGAAAATATGAACGGTGAAGGAATCCAGTTCCTTTTTAGTAGAGTAGATAATTACTACCCTAAATATCTTAGAGCTCGCCATTAGAAACAAAAACTGCGTGAGAATAAACATCCCCA
>Ga0325411_1006399_pt1 | contig 12923 bp, 13 predicted proteins | sample PopdelMetagenome_13_FD_206181 | JGI IMG/M metagenome (GOLD analysis project Ga0325411, IMG submission 206181) | Populus deltoides microbial communities from Bellville, Georgia, United States - Xylem-PdIQD-R4 | ecosystem: Host-associated > Plants > Phyllosphere > Stem > Wood/Secondary xylem... | reverse complement strand
TTATCCAACAAACTAAAACAACACTTATGTTAAATATTCATTATCAATTATCAATTATCAATTATCAATTATCAACTATCAACTATCAACGTTCATACATACAAATTTATACATATATAAATTTACAAAATTAATCACAACTTCGAAATATAATTGATAACAATTAAACAAGACACTTAAACAAGCTATTAATTATTTATTTCATCACAACGACACATTTAATTCGGTGTAATTCAAACAAAATTTCAACAATTTACAAACAAATATAATTTGACAAAATCTAAAACAAACTATAACAACTACAAAATTATACATTCATACTACAAGTTTCTTTGACAAATAACAATTAAACAAGTACAAACGTTAACAAAATACATATACTAAAACAATAAAATTCACAATTAAATATTAAAACTAAAAAGGATAGATTTACTTACAAAAAAATGATAAAATCTACAAGAAACGGATATTGTGACCACATACAAGATATAAGAAACTTGAATGCTCGTGTTGAGAATAGTGGAGAGTTTGGGATGGGTGTTTGGCTGCAGTTTGGGAGGGGAGAGATGGGATGAGAAAGAAGAAGAAGGAGAAACAGAGGAAGAGAGTGTCGGCAGGGTATATAATGGTTTTTTCCGACGGCATCACCGACGGACGTATTCCGTCAGTGATTCCGTCGGTGAAAGCGCCACATCACTGTACTGTTGTCTCAGTTTGAATCCCTCGGTAATGTTCGTCGGTAAAATCGCCTGACGTCACCATGCCGTTGTGTATTTCCAGACGAACTGTATACTCCGTCGGCAACACCGTCGGTATATACCGATGAACATATTCCGTCGGTATATACCAACGGAATTACTGACGGAATAAATCCGTCGGTATATACCGACGGATTTGGAGACAGAATTATTTCCGTTGGTATACATTACCGACGGAATATTTTCATCGGTAATTCTGTTGCTTTTCTCCGGTTTTCTGGTAGTGTAAGTCGTTCTTGGATGTAAAACCAAGGAAATATATGAGCCACATTCACAACTACTTGTGCATATACATGTTGTGAAAAAAATAAAAGAGAGACAAAGAGAGAGGGAGAGGGAAAGAGGGAGAGAGACTTCAGCTGGCCTACATATAGGTTATAAGATTGCATTTCTTTTTTTCTTATCTATAAAATCTTCCCATCCTTCCCTTCATTTCTATTAAACCTATACATTTAAAGAGTATAGAAGAGTGTATAAATGGTAGGTTCCTCATCTCATAAAATAAAATATATTTGTTATTTATGGATCCAGTCTTGGGAAAGAAAAAAAGTTTTTAGAATCAGGAATTCATCATGGTCGAGTAATGGGAAGCTGTAAAAATCTTAGATTAGATTTAAGTCTTAATATGTAAAAATTTATGTCTTTGGTTTTACTCATACCATAATATTTGTTGCTTTGTTATTTCTTATATTTGCTTGAGTGTGTTTTAGGTTTTTTAGTAGTAACTATTTCAGGTGATGTGTTATATATCCTATCTGAAGCGAACCCTAGTGGAATTTAATGGAATTTGTGACCCCAAGATCAATCTAATCCAAATTTGTTGAGATTTGAATGAGCATATCACAATGGAAGATTTGCTCTAAGGCAACAAGACTAAAAACCAACTCGATCACAACTCCTACACCTAGAGATGAGCAAAAGAAGTATAAATTCACAACAAAGAATGGTCAGTTCTTTGAAGAGTTGAAAGTTCAATCAAGAACCAAGATTGAGCAACCCAAAGTCGGCTACAATGCTAAAAATATCATCAAAAGTCTAACCTAAAATAATTCCTAAAGAGTATTTAAACTCCAAGCCAAAACCCTAGTTTTCCTAATGGGTCTCACATAAACCCAATTTAAATAATAATCAACCCAAGCTAAAAATAACCAAAACTAATTAAAATAAACAAAATAAACAAGTCTAAAACCCAAACAAAATGTCTCCTCTCAAAATAAATAAAATTTGATAGCCCAATTAATTAAATAAGACAAGTTTGTTATTTCCGCATTTTGTCTGGCAGCAGCAAAACCTAACTTAAAACGGATGGTTCTCTCTCTTCGTAATGAATTAGAAAGCGTGCCATATACCATTGGAAAGGTATAGAAGTCTAGTTTCCATCATAACTAGAATCACATCAAAATTAGATTTGTAGCTCCAGTTATTACCAAAAAAGTAACTAACGGTCAAACTATCCGAATCTAGTCTTCTTCTCCTAATCCTTGTGTAATGGTCTTGGTTCCACCAACAAGCCCCTCTTGAACATGAATCAGATTAATCAAGGCTTGCTCTTTATTATTACAAATCCTTTTGAAGTCCATCTTAGCCCATGTATCTTAAAGAAGCCCATTGAAAGCTTCTTTGAACTTCTTAGCCCTAAGCCTAGTAATTAGACCAACCGAAACCTCCAATGGATCCTTTGATGGTTGAATCACATCACTTCTTTTCTGACTTTAAAAATTGAGTACAATGTCTCATTTTGATTTGGGGAGAGAATAGTTTGTGTGTGTGTGTGTGTGTGTATTTGTTGTATTAAAACCATTTGATGGAACTGTTATTGTTAGGATGACAAAATAAGAAGGAATTTTATTGATTATTGAGACACATCCTAGTAAATATTTTCCAATGGTTATTTGCAAAATTCATAACAAGGTTTTATCCTATGCTTCTTTTTAAATTATTCAAGTTTATAAACTTTCACATTGTTATCACTTAATTCTGCTTATATACTTATTTACCAAGTATTTATAAACCATCATTTTGGTTTCATAAATAAGTTTAGTTTCATAGCTTTCATAACCTAAACAATTAAGCTAGAAGAGGTATCTTAACACCTAATACCTTAAGGTCAACTGACTTGGGAGTTATTAGCCCAATGCTTGTTATATGGGTTGAGGATCAAGCTTAAAGGAATCAAACATTGTAATATCTACATTTAAGTATTTGCAACTCAAGTTACTAAGCTGGTAGAGGTGTTTCAACACCGAATGCTCGAAGACCAACTAGTTAGAGAGTCATTAGCCTCAAGCTCGTTGCATGGGTTAAGGATGCATTGTGTATCAAGTTATGTTATTAAAAAAAAAAAGTAATATATATCCCAACCCAAGAAAGTTAACCTTAGAAAAAAAATATTAAAACAATTTTCTTTTTCCAAGCAAAGCTCTATTGGGTTTCAATTTGTTAATAATATTAGGAGAAAGCTCGCAATATTTCGTGAACAATGGCCAGCAAACGTAGAAACCACCTCTGAAGTTTATTTCGTGAACAATGAACAATCCAAAAGGAATGTCAGCATTGATCACACACACACTGACAGCCCGTGAAAGCTGCCAAACAGATGAAATCCCCCATCATTTGCTACCGTACAAACACATGATCATACGAGCATCATCACCCTTAATCCTTTGTTTAGATCTAGTCATCGCAAGATTCTTCCTAAGAGACCACTTTTTGGAGAAAAATAAATTGTTCAGGTGAAGAGACCACCTTCATGGGTGGCTCGAGAGAATACTTGCCAGGGTCAGCATCATCACTCTTAATCCTTTGAGAAAGCAATCAAAAATCAAAACAGCACTTTTGACTCGAGCCACTCGTGAAGGCGGAACACAATGATTAGCAGCAAGAAACACGTCATGGGAAAGTCAAAATTATAAGGGCCAGAAGAGACCAGGGAGCAGAGTCAAACCACACAAAAAAGCATGGAGAATCATTCTCCAAATACCTCCTCTATTAGTCAAAAGATAAGAACCTCAGTGATGTTGCAAGAAAAGCATGCGGGAGTATTAGACGCTGCTAACAAAAGCATTTAGCTGCCAAGGGTCAGACTATAAACAAGATGCCAAAGGACCTAAAAAATCTTTTCTGTGGTCAAATGAACAAACACCATCATCCTAATAAATGATAGGTAAATGAACAGCCATCACGGCACAAGCATTAGGGGAAGAAATCACTTCATTGAGCATGAAAAATATTTGATAAGTACATACCACCATATGAGCTCCAGGGCTGCTGCTCCTGAAACTATTCCTTTGGTTTTATCCTAGGCTAGATCTAAACAACAGCTAAAAAGGGAGCTAATATTTAAAAGCTAGAAATGCAAGTGATTACAACAATCTAAGCAATTCCACACCAAATTGCCCATCACTTCATCCTCGCATCCTCAGCCGCTCCTTGTCATCAACTTACTCGTCGTCATCTTCCTCCTACAAAACAGCCACCAAACAAGATTATCAGCACAAAACTCTCAAGAATCTCGGAAAAAATAATACATGTTGAATCAAGTTTGGATTTGAAAACCACCTCTCCATCACTCTCTTCTTCCTCATCTTCGTCGTTCACTTCCGACTTGGACTTGTCGGATTCATCATCATTTCCTCCAGCCTAACATCACCCAGAAGAAACCAATCATTTTGACAGCAAACAACAATCACTCTCCATAGAAGCACAGTTTCCAAAAATAAAAGGCAATCAAGGACAAAAAGGGTACCAGTCTTTTGTTGTAAGCAGCCATGTCCTTGTTGTATTCAAACTTTCTCTTCTCGGCCTTAGCCGCAAAAGGAGCTTTCTCCTAATATTATTAACAAATTGAAACCCATAAACAAATGACCAGTTCAAAAACCAAATCGTGATATATTAATTATTATAAACCATACCAGTCAGTTTTTTTAAATATTCTAGTTGGTTTAATAAGTATTTTTTCATGGTTTGGTTTTTTCAATATTTTTTTTCTGATTTTCTTATTTAATTGATTTTGTCCTCTTTTCTTATAAAAAGCAGATAATATTAGGGTTTTTTTTGTGGGTGCTCTAGCTTTAACAGTTCAAACCCACATTGAATATGCCACGCGGTTTTGTGGGGCAGAAGAGGTATTGGCATAGCTGACTTTGGCTTGCCCCATGAGTAAATGCACTTGCTGTCATCTTTTGAGTCTTTTGTGTATGTTTGTGCCTCTTTTAGGTCAGCTCCTCTCTCTCATGAGGGCCTTTTTCCTATATATTGAGACCAAGCTAGCTATCTTGGCCTTACATGCTTGTTCTATCTTTAGAAAAGATAAAGCAATTTCAAGAGAAGAGAAGAATTAAAGCAAGGGTAGTGTTCTTACTCGAGAGAAAGAAATCTTGGAGGCAGGCTTGTGAGAAAGGAAGAAACAGAAAAAAAAGTGATAATGGGCAGACCACCTTGCTGTGATAAGATAGGAGTGATGAAAGGACTATGGACTCCTGAAGAAGATATCATTTTGGTATCATATATTCAAGAACATGGTCCTGGAAATTGGAGAGCTGTGCCTACTAATACAGGTGAATTAATTATATCAGTTCCTGTAATAATTATTGTTGTCTAGTTTTAATTTTTACATTTTGGAGCTAGCTAGGTGGTGTTAAGCTTTCTTGGTTAATTGACTATTAGGGAAATGCAATTGAAAAAATATATTCATAATTTTGTTTTGTTATGTGGTATTTTTCCTGACCTAATTTGTTGCCTTCTTCACTATGGGGTTTTCAGGTTTGCATAGATGCAGTAAAAGTTGCAGGCTGAGATGGACTAATTACCTCAGGCCAGGGATCAAACGTGGTAATTTTACCCATAACGAGGAGAAGATAATAATCCACCTCCAAGTCCTTCTAGGCAACAGGTAAATGCAAGCCAAAGTAATTTTGGTCAATTCTATTCTCTAATGCCAACAGTAGTTCACATATCGTGATTATTTAAATGATCATAATCTGAGAAAAAAGATAGCCTCAGTTTTACTGTACACTTTTGAGTGGCTTGAATTGGTTTCTGAAGAGTAATTAATGCGGGGCATTGATTATTTTGCAGATGGGCTGCCATAGCTTCATACCTCCCTCAGAGAACAGATAACGAAATTAAAAACTATTGGAATACACATTTGAAGAAGTTGAAAAAGCTTCAAGCAGGGCAAGAAGGTCAGTCTAGAGATGGGTTATCATCAACAGGTTCACAGCAAATTTCTAGAGGCCAATGGGAGAGGAGGCTTCAAACTGATATCCACATGGCTAGGCAAGCTCTAAGCGAGGCCTTGTCTCCTGAGAAACCAAACAGCTTATTAACTGAGTTGAAACCCTCCTGTGGGTATGAAAAACCAGCTCCAGCATCACTCTATGCATCAAGCACTGAAAACATAGCTAAGTTGCTCAAAGGTTGGATGAGAAGCGGGCCTAACCAGTCCCTAACAATATCAACAACTACTCAGAATTCCTTCAACAATATGGCTGTAGCTGAATCATTTTCTAGTGAAGAGACTCTAAATAGAGCAGACGAAAATGGCACTGAATTATCAGAGGCATTTGAATCACTCTTTGGTTTTGAGTCTTCAAATATAGATTTCTCCCAGTCAACGTCACCTGATACTGGCCTTCTCCAAGACGAAAGCAAACCAAATTCCAGTGCTCAAGTGTCATTGTCAGTGATTGAGAGGTGGCTATTTGATGAAGGAGCTATGCAAGGGAAAGAGTACCTTAGTGAAGTCACACCAGATGAAAATAATCTCTTCTAGACAGAGTGCTCTTCATTGTTGTTGGTTCTTTTGGGACTCTTCTGTTTAGATTAATATGCTAGTAAATGTTTCTGGAAGGGATTCCTTGTTTATGTACTTAGGGAATCTTTGGCTTTTGATTTTGCTCTAGGCCTAAGAAATACAATTTCACAGTGGCCTTATGATCAGTGCGAAGTTCTCTACCTTTTACAGCTAGACCACAGACAATTTATTACAATGTCATATTTCCTCGGTCAAGAAAACTATTTATTTCCATTATTTCTAAAAAGGAAAAAATAACTATGAGATAAGAAAATAATAGAAAATGTCAAAGGATCATGCATGGTTATACTTCTATATCTGTACCTTAATTCTGATCTGCTAGCTAGGGATGTTATCTTAGAGTTTAAATATTCCTGTAAACTAGCTTGATAGTCTATGGCGTATAATTATAAACCCTAACATAGTCCAACATCAATTTGTCTGTATGCAAGTGCAAGTTTGAGTTTGATTTCGTAAATAAAATTAGATTTTGGAGAGCACATATAATTTACAGTACTGTCGAGCCCTTTGGGTTCTCAGATTTTGTACGTTTTTTTTTAAAAAAAGAAGAAGAAATATCAGTAAAAAGACATGCACCTCAGTAATACCAGAGGGCACGAGCTTTTATTTATTGGTTGCGATGAAGAATGAAAGCAGGACTTTATCTTTCTTGTGATTGTGAACCAGTGCATGCCAACTTGCCAAGAAGGGGGGAAAGTCAACCAGCATGCAGCTTATATAATTGTAACCAATTAAAGTGATAATACTTCAATATTTATGGCAGACTTGCTAGCTCTTCAAATGAAGTTAATTAATGAGAAATAAATATCTAACTAATTAATTAACCCACGAGTTTTAATAGCTTAATTTAGATATTAATTGCATCTGTGCAGATATAATTCCTTAAGAGACATGTAAAGTTGTGATAATTGATAGTAATTGACAATAAAATAGAGACAGACACTAGCTCTAAACTATACATTCAGACCTGTGGCATCTTTCATATCAGAGTTTAGAGACAAGGAGGATATTGCATGCACCGTAAAAGTAAGAGAAAATAAACTAAGGCCCCGTTTGTTTGCTGGAAAGTAATTTTTTTTGGAAAGTGAATTCCGGGGAAAGTGAATTCTAGGAAAGTGAATTCCAGGAAAGTATTTTCCGATGTTTGGTAGTGTAATGGAAAATAAATTGGAAAACACTTTCTCGTGTTTGGTTATGTCATGGAAAATGAGCTGAACAAAAACTTATTAATGTTTTATTTTTCTCAAGTTTATTAAAATAATGAGGAACAAATCTTACAAATTAAAAAGTTGAATGAGAATGAAATTGAAAAAAATATAATTTCATAAATTATCTTAAATAAAATAAATAATAATCAAAATAATAGAGATCAAATCTAAAAAATTAAAAACAAAATAAAAGGTGAAGAATTAAAATAATAATAATTAACATTTCATAAATTATTTCAAATAAAATAAGTAACAATCAAAAAATAAGGAACAAATTTGATAGATAAAAAATTTCAATAAAAAATTGATAAGGAAAAAGCAAATAACAATTATAAAAATAAGGACCAAAATTAATATAAAAATTAAATTTTAAGAGATGGAATTGAAAAATAAATATTCAAAAGAAATTATATATAACAATCAAAAGTTTGAGGATCAAATTTGATATAATCAGCAAATAATGACATTTCTAAATTTTTCACAACTTCCAGAAAGTGTTTTCCGCCCAAATTTTTCAGGAAAACACTTTCCTGAAAACCAAGCCAAATTTTCCTTTGACTGGAAAGTGTTTTTCGTTGAATAACTTTTCTAATGGCAAACAAACACAAGAAAGTTTGGAAAGTGGTTTCCGGGAAACCACTTTCCGGAAAACAAACACAGCCAAAAGAGAAAACACTTTCCTGAAAAACAAACCAAATTTTTCTTTGATTGAAAAGTGTTTTCCGTTGACCAAAAAGTGTTTCCGTTGACCGACTTTTCTAATGGCAAACAAATACAGGAAAGTTTGGAAAGTGGTTTCCCGGAAAGTGAATTCCGGGAAAAAAACAAACATGGCCTAAAACGTAAGGGTGCACGTCAGTGGCATTGTGGTTGTAATAGTATAATTACGGATTTGCCTCAAGATCAAATAATAATTATTCTAGCTTATAGGGGTAAGAGGTGGTATTTTTTATTTTTTTAAATAGTGAAATTACTAAAATGTTTCTGAATGCACAATAAAATTACTTAAATAATCTTAGAATAAAATAAAAAGTTTTTTTGTTTTTTCAAGTTGGGTTTTTTTTATTTACTATTTTGTTGAGGGCATTATGACCATTTAATTTATGAATATATAGTAAACTTACTTAAATGCCCTTAAAGTAAAAGAAAAAAGCCTTCAGTTAAGGTTTTTTTTGTCTTTTATATTGGTTTATTTTTTGTGATTTGTTGTTTTATTTGAGACACTATGGTCTTTTAACAAAAATTAAATAATATTAAAATTTTAAAAGTTGTTGGTGTATGCATTAAATGTGCCAATAAGCATGGTGCCTCCCTATGGTAGAACCTGCCTTTCTGTCGTATTGTTAGATGTGCCACCGTGTCCTCTTCCTCATGACTAGGTGCATGTCGGTGATAATTAGGTGGTTTTTCACCCGTGAGCCTTTCTTTCTTTTCTTATTTTCTCTCTTTCCTCTCCCTCTGATTTTAAGTTTGTTATTTTTGTTTAAGCTTTTTCGGCTTCATTCCTTTGTCTTTTGATTTCTAATTTTTATCTTTGGCCCTTTTGTAAAAGTTTTATTTTTTTCAATTTAATCCTTCAATTCCAATTTGTCATGAGTTTGAAAAGTTAACAAGGGTTGATATCTTTTTTTTTTGCTTATTTTCTTTTCTGATATTGTTGTTCGATATATATTTTTTTAATTAGCTTCATGGTTTTTTTTTTAAAAAGTTATATTGGATTATCTCGACTTCATTACCTAAAATGTGAATTTAGTGGGTTAGCCTAGACTAGCTTGCCTGTTAATGCCCATATTACATGTCTATTATGCTGGCTTGAGTTGGCTCACACCAGTTTCTTTGTCCTTTTGTTACCCTATTTCATCATTCCATGTTTAATTGGCTAAAAATAAAACAATATCGTCTTTTCGCTTTTGGATAAAGGTTTTTCCCTAGGTTATTGTGATATATATAGACATGCTTCTGATTACTATCGTTGCCTACATTTTATTGGAAGAAAAGTGTGAACTCGTAGTGCAATGTGGGCCCTCATCTAGTTTATATTTAAAATGTAATGGTATAACAAAAAAAAATAAAACAAAAGGAAAAAACAATGCGGTCATAAACCCAGATTACTATTCACCACTACAATGTAATTACAATTTTTTCCTTCCCATAAAAAATCAAAGAACTAAAATTTATGGGTAATTTGGTCTTTCTATATGGTTCAATAGTCATTGTGAAATTAACCGGGGACAACTCGGTCTTTTCAATTTTCTAGAATAATGAAATTGCTTAATCACTGATGCAACCATATTATTCGATAGTTTTATCCATATTTACGTAGTATTTTTCCTATGTCATATATATGAAATGTCTTGATATTCTTTGTTTTATGTTTTGAAGGCACTTTTGGATGTAAGATTCAAAAAGAAGTAAACTGAAAATAATTGACAGATTTGACCTTTGATCGATGTTTTGGCAAAGCTTTAGCTCTAAAGGTCAAAATGAAGTGATTCCAATGGCATTAGAAAGCTAACATCCATACCTTTATATACATATATGGCAAGAAATTTTTTTTAAAAAAAAAAGAGCATGGAAATCACAGCCTTCAAAGACAAATCTTGCATTCTGTCAATGTTGACCTTCGGCCATTCCGACTTGAATATCTTGAGCTACAGAAGTCCATTTAATACAAACTTAATTTTTTTGGATTCCTGACCCGAAGATCTATTAGCCTACCAAAGGTCAGCAGAAAATGAGCTCATATGAGAGAGATATGAGTTTTCTAAGATGACATATGAATTTTACCAACAGACAAGTTTTGTGAAGAAATAAGTCCAAAGTACCAAAGAACTTCTCATCATCAGATACTCGATCAGCTGCTCATTCAATATTTCTATGAAGGATTGATGCTTACTGACCGCAATATCATTGATGCGACAAGTGGAGGGGCATTGGTAGATATGACACCCGAGGCTGCACGCCAATTGATCTCAAATAAGGCAGCCAATTTGAAATAATTTGGCACCTGTGGAGATTTCTCAAGCAAACGAGTAAATGAGGTAAGTCTTTCTAACATTGAGAATAAAAATAATCTTACTTCTCTTATGCCTTCTTTGGCTTGTGGAAATGTACAGCAGGTGAAAGTTTGTAGCATATGCTCGTTACGAGGACATTTTTTGGATATCTTCCCAATAATGCAAGAAGATTACAATGAACAAGCTAATGCAGTTGATGGAGCATTCAATGGACAACCTTAGTGTAAGTATGATCCTTTTTCTAACACGTACAATCCCGAATGGAGAGATCATCCAAATTTATATTATGGGAACCCGCCTCAACAAAGCAATCAAGGCCGACAGTTTTATCCCCATGGATTTCAGTCAGAATAGAATTATCAAGCAATACAACACCCTACATTCACAAATTCCAATGTTATGGGTTCATGGAGTGATGTTCTTCATGAGATGATGAAAACCTTGGCTTCTAACACAGTGACCTTGAACAAAATGTCATGTCTTTTCAATAAGAAACAAGGTCAAGTATTCACAACTTAGAGAAGCAAATGGGCCAAGTAGTTTCAAGTGTAGGGAAATTGGAAGCACAAATGAATGGAAAATTGCCCTCCCAAGCATTGAATCCAAAAGAGAATGTTAATGTGATCACACTGCGAAGTGGGAAAGAACTTAAAGAGCAAAGATCGAAACAAATTGAGATGGAGGAAGAAAAGGAGATAGAAACCAAATCAAGTGTAAGGAAGCAACATCCTTTTCCTCCACAAACTGAAACAACGACCAATACTCCAAAGGTAAGTCCTAACTCAATGAATTCTAGTTTTAAGAAAATTCTCCCTTTCCTACGAGTTTTTCTAGATCTAAGAAAGAGGACAAAGAAAAAGAGATTTTAGAGGTTTTTTTAAAAATGGAACTCAACATTCCTTTGATTGAGGCTATTAAGCAAATTCCTAAATATACAAAATTTTTAAAGGAGTTGTGTACTTTCAAGAGAGCTTACAAGCTAAAAGGCTACGAAATGTTAAGTATGGGTGAAGTTATATCTGTTGTTGTTTAAAAGAATCTGTCTTTAATGCAAAAAGATCTAAGTGCGTTTACTATCCCATGTGTTATTGGTAATGTTAGTTTTAAAAGGGCCTTATGTGATTTGTGTGCATTCATTAGTGTTATTCCTAAACATGTTTATGATTCTCTTAGTCTTGAGCCTTTGATTAAAACTAATATTCTAATACAATTTGTGGATTGTAGTTTTGTTTATCCACTTGGTGTGCTAGAAGACGTCCTAGTCAAGATTGTGACACGACCAAAAGATTGATGTCTTCTCCCAAGTGCAGGAGTGTCGAAATAATAAATAACCCGGCAAGACCGGGGTCGAACCACAAAGAGGTTAATTGTATAAATTATAGTTAACAGCAACACAATAACAACAACAATAATAGTAATAATAATAATAGTAATAATAATAATAATGATAATAATAATAAAGAAGAAGAAGTTGATGAGAACTTTGAGATGGAAGATTAACGTAAGGATTAAACAATGATAACAACAAATGTCAAGGTTAGAGGATCCACTAATGGTATTTCAAACAAGTATAGTATAAACCTTTTTTATTCAATTAGAAACCACACACAAAGGAGGTTCCAATCAGATTATAAATTGTTAACATGATTACATTAGTTATCTTATTCGAATAATGCTAATACTTGTAAATGTTGTTAGGCATTCATGATTATAACTTATGTTAACAACAAATCAAGTTCCTTTCATAGCTCAGGTGTCAGTTATACCATACAGTATGGGCTATGAAAGTGCCAAGTATTTGTTGTACCAAGTGTTATACAACATAAATCTAGATTAACCATTTAACAAGCAAAGTATTAAAAGTGAACAAGATAACAAATATAAAGCATGTTAGTATCCAACATTAAGGTCCATGTTAAGTTTATATTATACTTATTCTTACACCATTAGTGTACCCTTTTCACCTTGACATAATTAACTTAGCAACACATAATGAAAGAAAGAAACATAAATAAATAAGGAAAGGAAATGAAAAGCATAAGCAAGAAATTAATATAAGCAAAACTTAAGCATTACAAAATATAAAGAAAGAGCAAGAGCATGATCTTGATCTGAACACCAAGAT
>Ga0325411_1006398_pt1 | contig 12924 bp, 8 predicted proteins | sample PopdelMetagenome_13_FD_206181 | JGI IMG/M metagenome (GOLD analysis project Ga0325411, IMG submission 206181) | Populus deltoides microbial communities from Bellville, Georgia, United States - Xylem-PdIQD-R4 | ecosystem: Host-associated > Plants > Phyllosphere > Stem > Wood/Secondary xylem... | reverse complement strand
GCAGTTCTTTTTATTATTGCTTAGCAATTATTATTTTTCATGCATGTTATGCTTATTCTGGTACAAAACTGTATTTTCATTCATAACCTAAAATCGCCCGCAGCAAAGCGCGGGCAATCAAGCTAGTTTGGATCTAAAGATGAAAACAAATCTGAGGGGGTTAGCTGCAATCCCTATGCATATTGGATTTTAATAATGATTGCCACAAAAATAAATAAATAGAATCATTTGAGGCTTTATTATATTTTATACTCTTAATTTATACATAATCCCATAAACTGTCATGTTAATTAAAAATATGATTTAGTTTTCATTTTTTTTATTAATTAAGTATAAAGTTAAATGGTGTTGCGTTTTCTTCGAACTTGAATTTACTATTCACCCTAACATATTTTAATGTGAATTACAATATTGTTATTTTTGAAAAATTTTAATTTGGTTCTTAAAATTTTTTATAGCATAATTTAGCCCTTTGAGTTCAAATTAAAGTTCAATTGTTATTTTTGAAAGACAGGGGACAGAAGTGCAAAACACAGGTAACATAAGTGGCGTGTGTAAATTTAAAATTTGTTAAGTATATTTTTGTCCTCAAATTGTTTTTGTTATTAGATGATTGGTCCTTTGAAGTTTGTAAAATTCATTTCAGTAGTAAACTTCATTTTCAATATTTTTCAGTTCTTAGTGGATGAGAGAGGAAAAAAGGAATGGCCGAAATCCGGCCTAGAGAAAAAAAGATGTCATTTCAATGATTCCGATAACTAAATTATTATATTTTTGTTTCAAATAATTCCATTTAATGAAGAGAGTTTGACTTGAGTGTTTATTTTGCCTTGAAAGTGCCTAAAAAACCCAAATCTGAGATGAGGAAAAAATTAGTTTCTAGGTTGATTCTTGATTTTGAACTGGTTTTTGCGCTTTTAGAGCTTAGAGATTGGTTTCACATGGTTATTATGGTGCTTTCTAGGTGTTTTGTGTTGAAAATAGAATTTTGAAGGGAAAAGACTAGGCACCTCGATTTCATGCCCACAACAATGGTTGAAATTTGGACATGCTAGGCAACACGTCATTTCTTTTCTCGACTGATCTGAAGTGGACGATATCTTTTTTTAAAAAAAAAAGGGGTGTGTGACTGGACCTGACTTTGCACGCCTGTTGGTCATGGGCCAAGTGCTAAGCCTATCCTCGTTCTTTATATATATATATATATATATATATATATATATATATATATATATATATATATAGTTTTGATTTTTTTTTAATTTTGAAAATTTTTTATATTTTTTTAAAATAATTTTTAAGTTTGTATTTTACTTCTTTGTGATTTATTTTTTTTCTTATTTATCCTTTTTTACATAGTTATTAATTTTTAGTTATATTGGATTTGTTAAATTTTTGAAGAGATTAGTAAGATTCATTTGTAATTTAAATATATTTTATATATACATTAATTTTATTTTTAGAAATAAAAAATATTTATTTCTTATGATATTTTTAATATGTGCAGCCTTGCATAATATGTTTTTACTTTTATTTTATCTAATAAATCTTGTGTGTGCATTGATTTCTATTTGAAGTTGAATTTAATAAATAAACTCATTAAACACAACCAGGTAAATTACTCATATTACGATATTAAATATCTTGATATATATTTGCCTCTTAGTTTTTTCTATTTTTTTTTAAAAAATAACAAACCAAAAATGAGTTTGTTCGAGTGTTTTTTTTTAATTATTATTGAACTTGATTTTTTTTCACCTATTTCTTTTATCATGTTCTAAAAAAAATAATTTCAAAGAAGAATCATGTTATTAAATTTTATAAAGTTCACAGATATGCTCACAAGGTTGATTGGTTGGCCAAATATATTTTTTTCATGAAAATAATATATAGTAATAATTGTGATAAAAATATTAATAATATTAATAATTGAGATAAAAGTATTAATAATAGTAATAATTGTGATAGTAATGGTAATGCTACTATTAATGGTAGTTGTAATAGTAATGGTGATAGTAATAATAATAACTAATGATAATATTAGTTGAATTGTAATAATAATAATAATAATAATAATAATAATAATAATAATAATAATAATAATAATGGTGATAATAATAGTTTATTAAGATAATAATGGTGTTGGAGATAATAATAATAATAATAATAATAATAATAATAGTGATAGTAGTTGTTTTACTGGTAATAGTTTATTAGGGTGGTTTAGATAATTGTGATATCAATAATTATAGTGATGATATAAAAAATAGTAATAATAATATCAATAAAAATCAAAATAATAATAATGATAATGATAATATTATCGATAACAACAACAACAACAACACTAATATTAATGTTATTGATAGTAATAGTAATAGTAATAGTAATAGTTATAATAGTGATAATAATAGTTGTGGTGATAATAATAACAATAGTAATAATTATAATAATACTAATATTTATAGTAGTAATGATAATAGTTATGATGATGGATAGTAATAATGTTAGCAAGGCTAACAACAACAACAACAACAACAACAACAACGACAGTAACAATAATATTAACAATAATAGTAATACTAATGGTAATAATGATAGTAATAGTGATTACGATAATGATAATGTCAACCTTCTTTTTATTTTGTTTATCTATAGGGTTAGTGTGGCTTGTGGGTTTGCTAGGGTAACTCAGATTATCCTGATTTATAGGTTTGGTGAGTTGTCTTTTTTTCTTTTCTATTTGAACATGACTTCCCCCCCCCGGTCAATTTCTTCCTAATACAACAAAAAAATAGTTTTTGAGAAAAATCATATTATTAAACTTTATAAAATCCATGGACATGTTCACAAGTTTGGTTGGTTGACCGGATTCACAGATCTGGCAAGTTTAATATATTTTTGTTTTTTTTCAACATCTTAGTATTGTGTTAATGTTCAATTTAGTGATCGTCTATTTTTTTTATAATATAGTTAAATAAAAAATAGTTTGAAAAACAAAATAAATTATAATCCTGCTAGAGTCCATAACTCGGTTCACAGGTTCGGTGTGCTAGCACTAGTAATCAGGTTCACAGGTTTGATGAGTTTACTCACTGGAAGAATATTATTTTTTTTTGTTTTTGATCCTTTGATTGTTTTTTTCACAATTTTGTCCTTTAATATTAAATTGGTTGGGAAATAAATTACATGATTTATTTTTTATTGTTTTTTTAAGGTTATCACTGTCTTAAATAAATGTCTATATTTTAGGTTGATACTCAATTTTGTGAGTATATATTTTTATTATATAATTAAAAAAATTATTAAACTTAATATAGTTCATGACACGTATCGCTGGGAAATTAAAATCAATCTAATCAGTCATTATTTCAATAATTTTTTAAAAAAACTTGTCAACTTGAAGTTTTGTTAAAGGTTAAACCATGTTTTTATTGGTAATCAAAATTACATGTGAATTATTGAAATTAATTAATTTAATTCGAGTTAACTCCTATATGGTTTAATTAAAAATTTAAGTTAAATAAATAATTAAATTATAATGTTTTAAAATTGACCCATTAAGCTAGGCTAATAATATAGTCACAAAAAATTTAATGCTCTTAATATGCTTTTTGATATTTAAAAAATTTTATTTTATCCACTGCAAAACGCGGGTTAATGTACTAATAATAACTACATTTGATAGGTGAAATTAACAGTTACGCAATTATTTCCTTTTTCTTCTGAAAACATTGATGAATCAAATTTACACAAAGCCAATTGCTAATTTGTAATTTTAATTGAAGCTGAACTCATTAGAAGAAAAGGGAGCCACTGTTATTGAATTAACCGTTTTCACTTCATCTTTTGGTATATATATATATATGCATGGATACTTACCCCATCCTCTCTCTCTCTCTCTCTCTCTTTTTACCTTTAAAGTTTTAAGTTTGTTTTAGAGAAAATAATTTTTAAAATTTTTAGTTTATTTTTTTAAATTTAAATTAATATTTTTTTTAATATGTAAATATTAAAAATAAAAAATTATTTTAATATATTTTTAAATTAAAAATATTTTAAAAAACAATCTTCGTATAACTAAATTGAGGAAATCAAGCTGCCACGTAACACATTTTGAAGAATTATTTTATAACTTCGCCTCGCAGTCTTTCACTTGAAGCAAACGCAAGAGTTTGATTAAAGAAAGTTTAAACAATAAGACCCGAGTTGCAATATGTCTAAATCACAAGGGTCAAAATATAATTTATCCAAAAGAACTCGATCCATGCTATTTTACCGATCCAAGTAATTAGATCTAAATCCGAAAATTTGATTTCCAAGTCAAGAAAATGAGACCTAACATTGTCACTGAGGTAAGCTCTCCTCCATCTGTCTTCTCTTTTTCGACTCTAAATCTTTAATTTTCTTTTTTGAGTTTAGGGTTTTCTTGTTTCAATTGAGATTATGAAAATCTGGGGATTTCGCTTAGCTTTTTGTTGATGATAATGTAGTAATTGAGTATAGTTAACTGTTTAATTAGTGCTGTTGGGCTTGATTGAGAGTTCTCTACTTTTTCCCTTTTGATTTGTAAGGAATTTATGCAAATGAAGCTCATTTTGTTTTCTTCTTTTGTAAAAAATGAACTAGTAGATTTGATAGCTTAAATGACCGATGCTCCGATATCATTTGTAAATAAATGAGGGGAGAACATGTTGATGTTGTGATGCAATCTATTTACTTCTTTCAAATGATTTCCTTTGTCGAAGTAAGCAGAATGTGCAGTTCGATACAGAACTAGTCAGTAAAGCATTTCGGATCATGTTTATTATGGTTTTTATTTATTTAGTAACAAGGTTGGTGTCGTAAGTTTTCAGGCGGGACTGCAAACGAGAGTGGGACAATGGTGGGAAAGCATTCCATTCCTTACTTCTGCGGTTGTGGTTGTTTGTGGCGTTATATACTTGGTCTGCCTCCTGATTGGATATGACTCGTTTTACGAAATATGTTTCTTGCCAACTGCTGTTGTATCTCATTTTCAGGGTATGTTTGTTAGGTGATGCATTTAATTCGTGATAATGGATTAATGAATTATGATCAACATTGGAAGATATTTTTGAAACCGTGTTTAAGGTCATGATACCATGGGAAAATTAACTTTTTACCTGGCCTTGGTCTAAGGAGGAACCCTTTTAGCCCTGAAATCTGCACTGGTGCATTAGGCACCTATACTGTGATGCCTAACTAAACAACCATTTCATTCAATCTGCCTATAGTTTCAGGTTCCTTGTAGGCTTAGAAAGAAAGGATCAAAATTTTGATTTTTTTCATTTGATGCCTCCATGTATGTTGTCACTTCATCCTTATCTTAAAAAAAGGGATTTATCCCATACTTGTGGTCATTAACTTTGCGTTTTTTCTTTCTTTTTTCTTGTGCAGTTTACAGGATTTATACCTCAATATTTTTTCATGGTTCACTCCTTCATGTTCTGTTCAACATGCTGGCTCTTGTACCTCTGGGTTCTGAACTGGAGAGAATCATGGGATCTATCCGCTTGGCATACCTGATAATTTTGTTGGCCACTACCAATGCAATATTTCATCTTTTTATTGCATTGTTGGTGGCCCACAATCCGTTTCACCCATACCAGTATCTTTTGGATGAGTGTGCAATAGGCTTCTCTGGAATTTTATTTTCTATGATCGTTATAGAGACGAGCTTGAGTGGAGTGCAGTCTAGGAGGTTGGTTCTTATTTACCTATTCTTGCTGTGAATTTTAATTTCACCATGATTATAATACTCATCACTTGTTATTATTTTGCAACATCACACTAGCACATAATTAGACGTGTTAGTGCTCCTGTGTGGATGCATGAGAATGAGGATATCCTTCTTAGTATTTAGTTATCACTGAGTAAGTATTATTGTTGATTATTCTCGAAGAATTGTAGTTTATTTTTACGTGTGTGGTCAGTATTTTGACTAACACGAGGAGTTGTTTGTGTTTTGATGACAGGGTAATCTAGTAAACATTGTAATTGATTTATGCATTTGCTTGGTGCATTCTAGTGATATGCAACTTCATTATTTTGTTTTGCAGTGTGTTTGGTCTCTTCAACGTTCCCGCTAAGTGGTAAATGTTGTAACTGCTTCAGTATTGTGTTATTTCTTATTTTTGAGTTTCCTTTCTCTTCAGTTTTTTATGTTGAGTTAATGATGTGGCATAATTAAACACATGCTACAGGTATGCATTTATCTTACTGGTAGCATTCCAGCTTCTTATGACGAATGTGTCTTTACTTGGACACCTATGCGGCATTTTGTCCGGATTTGCATGTATGTAATCCTTGTCTCAATTTGAAGGTTATACATATTTCTTCATACTTTGTGTTACACTCCACATAAACAGACAATGTGATTGGATTTCTATCCTTTTACTTGTCAGATACCTATGGGTTATTCAACTTTCTTATGCCAGGAGCGTCCTCCTTCTCTGCTATTGAGGCCTCCTCTTGGCTTGTAAGTACACTACTGGACTGGCTTCTGATGATAGACAGATTTATTTCCCTGTTCTTTAATTAGACTGTTATGGTGTATTTGGCTGTTAAATTACAGAGAATCTGACAATTCTCACTCTGGCACACTTCTATCCCAACTTCTTGAGGGTTCTGGCCTTGTGAACTCGTTCTTTCTGAATTCCTTCTTTGATTGTACCTCCACTTCTTTTACAATTTCTAGTTACAAATAAGTGGGTAACTATATGTTGTTGATGTGTTTTCATCAGTCATATTTTATCCTTCACCTGTGTATTTACATATGATTTATGCGTTGTTCTAAGTGTGATCTATTCATTTATGACCTTCAGTCCTCCTGCGTGAGGAGACCTAAATTTATTTTGTGCACTGGCGGTAGTCCCACAAGCTACATCCCGACACATTCAGGCCAAAACACTACCTCCAGGTAAATTCTGCTTGCTTCATGGTCCAAGGAAATTTTAATCCGAGAGGATATGTAACTTGATAAATTTTATTGAACAGTGGACTATTATCTGGAAATATTTGGAGAAATTTATCTTCATGGATGCCACAGAGGGAAACATCTGCTCAGGTATCGAGTTATATTCTTTTGAAAGTTTTTATCTTAATGTTCAAGGTAAAGATGCAAGTGCTGATTTTCAAAATGGTTATGATTCTTGTTAAATATCAATGGTTGTCTCTGTATACAATGGACAGAAGAAACATATGATACATCCTAATCCTTTTTCTTTGATCCTGGAATTCCTGGGACTTGTAGATAGTTTTTCTATTGTAACAACTTGATTAAATTTCTTGCTCACACAGGCTGGGCAAGACTATAGGTTCCCTGGAAGTGGAAGGGCTCTTGGTTCTGGCCAAAGTGAAACAGTGCCTGCTGTGAATTCAGATTCAAACCTGCAGGCTAGACTCTTGGATAACAGCAACCCAAACCGTTCATCACATTTGGGGGTAACTGCTACAAGAGAGCCACCATTAGATGGAAGGTAGGGGAAACTATTCTTGCATGCATGATGCATCTCAAGTTAGAGAACAGAAGCCTGCCTAGCCCTGTCCTTATGATTTTTATTTTTTTAAAAAAAATTGTTGATTGTTTCCCATCAAGAAAATGGATTTAAGTGTCCCCAAAGGAAACCAAATAATTATATTGAATATGACCATGTCAAAATCTTTTGTTATTGTACTTGTCTGAAGTTCAAAAAAAATAAAATGTATGGTAGCTATGCTAGCATCATATTTCAAAACTTATGCAATGCTCTAGATCCTGGCTATGGTCTTGATTTATTTGGCTACCAGTGATTCAAGTATTAAAGAGTCTAGCATGCAACAAACATCAAAATCGCAGCTTCTTATTCTACTCCTACAATAGAACACACATATAAAGCCTTCTATTCGGGTACAAAAATATTGTATTTCATGAAAATGATTCACTACCTACTCTTTCTATGCTTCATACCATGTGGAGTACCCTACCCACTGTTTTTTAGTGATAAATCATTTGCGTTCTTCATTTTTCTGCAATCCTTCCATGGTATTCAGGAGGTCAGTGGTAGATAATGCTGTTGGTGCAACTCCAGTAAACCCTGCACTCCATCAGGTTTATTTCATTTATTTGGCAATGTGATATTATCTCCTATTTTTTTAATGGAAATTTCTGGGTCTTAAATCATTTGTTGTTTTGTGGTTTCTCTTGATTGCAGGACTCAGCTCCTTCCGAGGAGCAAATCCAAAAATTAGTATCTATGGGTTTTGACAAGGTAAAAATGTCTATAATTGTGCTTTTCTTTTCGTTTAGTGCTTTTGCAGTTTGTGTGGATATCAAATCGAGATGTTAAGGTTAACTTAAAAAAATTGAAAATTTTGAGAACCAAAAGAATCCATATAGTGTGCTGATACAAATGCCTTGTTATTGGTTCAGACACAGGTAGAAGTTGCAATTTCAGCTGCCGATGGAGATCTTAACGTAGCAGTTGAAATTCTTATGAGCCAGCAGGTATGTAAGAGTTGCATTGCTTATGGTTCTCATGATTGATTTGTCTTGTACTAACCCAAATAAATGTCATGATTGATGTGCAGGGATAATTTGTGAAGCAAGCCCCATCCATTGATTCTTCGAAGAAAGATCCCCCATGGTTGGCCTAATACACTACTCCTCCAACAATTGCGATGTCACGAGGCAGCAGTCTACTTTTGTAGCTTTCAGACGATGGGGTAGGAAGGAGAGGATTATTCAACAGGAAAAAGAAGAAAAGAAAACAGCTTACTAACTTCTGTTGAAAGAAAGTATAAGAATGGGTTGTAAATATGTTGTTGCCAAAACCTTGAAATTCAATTGGAAAACAGTTTACTGTCATTGTCCTCGACACTCGGTTTTCCATTTGGAACAACCGAGTGCCATATGTAACATCCTGTTACGCTGAAAACAATGCTGTCCTGATTGTTCTAGCTGTCCCCACTGGAGTAGGAAAGTGAAGTGACTCCCTCGATGACGTGGTACGAAAGGCAAATTCTAGAAAGCTAAAGAATTAGGTCAAGTTTGTCGAGATTACCTTAATCAAAACATAATATTATTGGAATGAACCTTTACTTAATGAAAATCAATTCATGAACGAGAAGAATAAAAAAGATGTGTTAAATTTATTTTTAGAAAATTTTTTAAAATAAATTGTTAAATATCCTTGTATTATGAGAAAAAAAAATCATCTTTAAATAGAAAATTCATTAGTGAAAAAGTAACAAGTAATAAAATTTGTATTTTATCTGCTGACATGCATTACAAGACCTCACCATCATTCCATGATGGATAAACATCACCAAAACCTCTATTCTGAACATAATACCTCACATAAAAGATGTTTTTTCGTTGCTCCTCCAAATTAATTATATTATCTTGCAAATTCAGTGCTCTTTTCACCACAAACACCCCCTCTTAACCGGATACTCAACACATTCATCACTTGCATGTTTAAGCCCATCTTCTCCTCATCACTAACCTTCCTATTAGTCACAATTTCACCATGAGCCTTTATAATCATAGCTCGTTTATTTGGACATAGCGAAGTAATATGACCAACTCCTACACAATGAAAATATTTTATGTCACGGTTACAAGATGTAGAAGTTTCAACTTTACCTTTATTATCGGTGAAGATGTCCTTATTCTCTTTTGTAGTCTCGTTTCTCTCCCTTATATTTGATTGAGATTGGGCAACCCTACATTAGCCTTCCAATTAGGTTTTTAAGTTGACGAAGAACCCAATAGTTGGCTTGGTCGTGAACTACTATTACGTTTGAGTTGTCCCTCCATTCTTGTTGCTATATGCAACATCATATCCTTCAACTCCATAAAGTGTTTCAACTCTATAATATTCGTGATCTTGGGATTTAACCCATTTAAGAATCTAGTTATAATGGCCTTCTTATCTTTCATTATATTAGCTCGAACCATCATGATCTTAATCTTTTTGTGGTTCTCATCAACATACTTTGTACCTTGGCCCAACCATTGTAACTTTTGGTACAATTCCTTATAATAATGACTATGGATAAATTGTCTACTCATAACAGTTTTTATCTCATTCTAAGTCTTAACAGGCCTCTCAATATTCCTTCTACGACTCAACACAAGCTAATCCCACCACACAATGACATAGTACGTGAACTCAATTACAACAAACTCAACCTTCTTACTCTCTGAATAGTTATGACAATGAAATATGAGCTCCATCCTTTTCTCTCATTGCAAATCTCAAGATCGTTTTTTCTTGACACAAAGAAGCTTTCATCTTAATGCTACCCAAACTATTATCTACCCAATCATGGTACCCATATCATCTCTTTGGCCGAATCACGCATCTCACATAACTCCTTCATACCTACGGTTTTTAAGATGCCCAAACTAATCTTCATGGTCTAAAGGCGCAACACTCATTTCATCAGAATCAACACGAGTTAATTCTCATACCTACGGGACTAACATGCCTTCCACCCTTCCTAACATTGTTTCCACCCTGATCAACCCTATTTCTCAAAACATCAATTTCAACATCACATCTCTCCATTCTCTCTATCCTATCCTCTGAATTTCCTATTACCTTGTTCATCTTTTCATCTTTTCCATTTGTTGTGCTAGAGCTTGAATTTGAAAAGTTGATTTTTAATTGATGGTGTCATTTTGGTATTGTCCGACATCTTCAAACCTATAAAATATGTTAGTGATAAATAAAAATGTATTTTTCTTATTCACTCCCTTAAGTGTTTACAGTTCTCTTATGTTTCACTCAATTAGCATTTCACTCTAAAATTCAATACAACCAAATAGAAAAGCCGAGTAGCGCAATTCAAATATGTGTAATGACTCAAGAAGCAAGAAATATACGAAAACAAATAAAGAAAAAACTACAATTATAATTTCACGAGTAGTAAACGAATTCATACAGAATATGAATGTTTTTGAAGATACAAAATAAAACAGATGCAAAACTAATTAAAATGACTTTATTAACACCCAAGTATCCCAAATACAATTTAGTATACTGATTAGGTCAATTTTAATAGTAGAAAAACAAGTTTTATAAGTTGATGCAAATCAAACCCATTTAGGCAATCTAATACCCAAATTTGAAATGCAAACAAAAAAAATCCAAATGACCCCAAATTTAATATTTGATATTATTTTACCCAAAACCCCGGAATATCAATTTTAAAGTGATTCCAATGAGGTTTGATTCAATCTCCTTTGTATTAGTGTTTTCGTGGCAGAACTTAATCTTTAACTTTTTAATGTCTTTTTTTTTTTCAAATGACTCTTAACGCAAAACTAGACAATAACGTAAGAAGAGAAAACAAAATTGACAGAATAAAACTTTAACCAAATTAGACCCAAAACAAGGCACAAAGAAAAACAAGAAGAAGATATACGCGGAAACAAATTTAAACAACGAAAACAAAGAGGATATAACCTGATTCGCAGAACCTCGCTTTGATACCAACTGATATGAACCTTATGATCATGAAACCTGCACATAAGAAAGACAAATCCTGAAAAGCCAAAGAATCAAGTTTGATAGAAGTGTGACACAAAGATTACCTGAATCAAAGCACCAACACTATTGGAATGAACCCCCACCCAACTAATACTAATTCGTGAACAAGAAGTATAATGGGAAGTATAAGCTCAATTATACCTTGATAAGTCATTTTTTTTTTATCTCAACAAAAAGAAAAGTGTTGCATCATACAAAACACAAGTTTATTCAAAATATTATGGCTGCTGGATTTTTACAGCAAAGAAAATAATATATAATCCTCTTAAATAACCCTCATAGATCCATATTGAGTTGTAAACCAATTGGCCAAAGCTAATGATTAGCTAACATAAGCCTAATACCTAACATAGTCATAAAACATTGATTTTAAGCCAAAACAAACTCAAACTAAAATACAAGTTCTAAACTAAATGTAAATATCCAAATAATAAAATAAAACAACAAATAAAACCTTAAAATAATTCAAATTAATATAAAGAAATAATCTGGCCCAAAAGTAATTTGTCATTAAATACTTTAGCCCTCATTTCCTTGTATAGATAAGATAAATAATGAATCCTTTTAAGAAAATGATTTTTAAAACATTAAGGAATTCTTGCCACACTTGAAGACTATGTTGCTACCCATTAAAGATCCTTGTAAAACTAGAAAATTCTTAAAAATAAGCTACTGAATATCGTTGTATTGTGAGGAAAAGAATCCTCTTTAAATAGAAAGTTCATAAGTTAACAAATCAAAATACAATAAATAACAAAATCTGTAAAAGACAACAAACAATAAAATTTATATTGCATCTGCTGACTTGTATCATAAGATTTTTGCAAATTCTAATTAACGTGAAATTTTAATTATATGTAGAACAACATATCTGGAAGTACTTGGTAAAACTTCAACCTGATCAAATTATCAAATTGAGAGTTATACTTAATAATACAAAATTCAATAATAAATAACATTACTCTATAATTCAAATTTAATTGTTAAACCCAGTCTCCTCGTTCATGGTTCCAATTGATCGAGAATTTGGAGTTACCTGTTTGAATGATGTGTGCTTGTCCCCTAACCGGTGAAGATATGGATTTCTTGACAAGTACAATGAAAATGTAAGTCAAGCACGTTTTGAATATCTCGACAAGTACAATTCTCCGAAAAGAATTTCCACTTACAGTTAATAAAAGAAACCAGAAATAATCACCAAATCTGTATTCAGGTTACTATTACATAAATTCTGTAAGTCTGTTGAGACACCAGGACTCAGTCGAGTGTCTTTGATGGATAGAGAAAAACCTAGAATCACACCAAAGCAGACTTGCAACTCAGTCAAACTGCATGGAAAATTGCAGATGGGAACCATTCAGGATCC